>ERZ501028.51-NODE-51-length-22284-cov-9.163075_pt1 | contig 22284 bp, 21 predicted proteins | sample MGYA00248895_ERZ501028 | MGnify/ENA primary metagenome ERZ501028 (study PRJEB25958, sample SAMN03398576) | human skin metagenome | study: EMG produced TPA metagenomics assembly of the Human Skin Microbiome Metagenome (human skin metagenome) data set.
CCAAAGCCCTAAAACGAGCTATAAGAGCCTTAAAACGCAAATCGAAGCATACCTACGCTTTAAACTCATGAGTGGCAAACTCAAAAAGCGTGAGGATGTTATCAAAGAGCTGGAGGCAATGCCTGAGATTGGGCTAACGGTCACACGGCAAAGTGCCAAATTTATCAGCGTGACCCCTGCGGATAGTCAGAAACCGATACGATTGAAAGGCTTTGTGTTTGATGAAAGCTTTGATTTTGCCACTTATCAAGCTAAACAAATTGCTGATCCTAGCAACACCATGACCCCCAATGCCAAAAAAGAGACTATTGCCTCCAAAAATGAGCGAACCAAACGAGCCCAAGCTGACTTTACAGGGATTTATGCTCACAAAGCCGAGCAGAACGCAAAGAAATATCACATTGGGGCAGATGAGTTAGGATGGGTGGCAAAACCAATAGATACTCAACCTAAACGGATTGAGCCTGAAAAACCTAAATATTCATCACCAAAACCAAGGTATTAAATTGCGAACTTGTGGTAAGAAGAGAAAACGAAAAATATAGCGCGGTAAGTACATTTGTTTAATTATATGTATCTATTATCATGTAATTTAATTGAAATTTTCTAAATTAAATTACATGATATTAGGGCGTGTCCCTAATAGGGTAAGAATAGATTTAATGGGCTAAAATGCCTAAATCTAGCGAAACTGCGTTGAATTATTGGTTAATATTTCAATATTATCTGCACAATTCGCCTTGTTTCGCAGGCGATTTTGTCTATTTTTAGCCACATTATCCAAATAGGGACACGCCCTAATCTCTATAAGGCAAGCCTTGCCCTTTTAAAAGGGCAAGAGCTGATATCTGATTTAGGCTTGCACTTTTACACTGTCATTAATTAACGCATAGCTGCTCGACTCAAAGAATACTAACTCCAATCCATGTCTATACAATCTTGCCTCTAGCTCTTTTACTAATTTATCCTTATCCAGTAATTCTGAATAAATTGATACTGCAACTTTTGTAAGAGCTTTATTATTTCTAATAGCTTCCACAAGATGATTGTCATAGTCTTCATCTAAAGAATGACCAATTACTAATAAGGAGCCAGAGATTTCAGAAAAACTTTTATAACAAAATGTTAAATAGCTATTAGATTGGATTTTGTTAAGTTTGTATTTGCTTGTACCTTCTGAAATATATAACGGCACTTTAGTGTTATTTCCTTGATAACTAAATTCCTCTTTTGAGGGTAAAGATGCTGATGTATAACTAAGTTTAGAAACTTTTCCCTTTAAATCTTGCTGTAAATGTAAAGCTCCATGTAAATAATAAAATCCTGATTTGTTGCCATAAAGATCTGTATCTTCAGGATCAAATGAAGAGTTAGAGCTCCAGAAAAAATCAGCAATAGTATGTCGAGATAAAACTCCGAATGTCGCCCAATATAAAATTAAGTCATAGCATGTTGTGAATACTTTTTTGAAGCTTTTAATTTCTTCGGCAATTTCAGATTTTTTAACAGCAGAATAATTAACGTGTACAGCATGAACTGTATTAAAAAGATTATCTTGGACTGTCTTATATAAAGTTAAATATTCATCTGACTCTTCACCAACAGATTTTTTTACCAAAATTGCATAGGCTAATGCTTTTAAAACTTCTTCAAAATTATTTGTTTGAAGCTCTTTAAAAATAGCCTGAACTTTACTACATAGTACTGGTTCGATTTTATGCTGTAACGAATACTCATAGAGTGATCTATATGAATATGCACTCCAAACATTCGTGCTAAACCCATTACCAAGTAATAAATTATCCCATCCACTATCTTTAATCTCATCCCAATTATGTATCAATTTATCTAATCCTCAAGTTTTAGCCAATTTATAATAGGAGCATGATCATTTTTTTGTGTTTGTGTTGTCCAATATTGCATTGGCAAATTTGCGTCAAACCATTTCATGACTGCATCTGAACGGTCTATATCAAAAAAGAAGTAATGAAGCATACAAGGCTGATTACCCTGTATGTATCGCATGTTGACTGCCAATTCTGACTAGCTGTAAACAATCCTCTTTTACTGGGGGCAGCACAGAATTCGGAACATATTGTAAGCTTTGCCATACAATAAATTCTTTTTTCTGTACCAATCCTTAAAATCTTTAATTTTATAATAAATATTATCTTCAACATTAGAAGTTTAAAGCGATAATTTTTTGATCAGAAGCTGCATTATTTATAAAAATATTAGACACTAATACTCTTTTTATAATGGAGTATAGGATATGTCTGTATCTAATAATAATGGTCGAGCTTTAGAGGCACGATTAGTAGAAATCATTCTTCAAGAAAACTCGAGTATTCAGCCGCTTGGTTCAACTCTAAATGATCAGCTAAGAGATCTACAGCATTTTAATGCATTACCCCAACTTTACCAGAACGAATTTTCGGATTTCTCCAATCGTTATATTCAAGAGCTATCAATTCACAATATTAAATCAATAGAAAGATTGAAAGATACTGCTGCTAAGCAGGGGGATGTAACTGATATTCGATTAATTTATAAAGATAAGACTGTTCGAAATATTTCGCTAAAGCATAACCACGATGCATGTAAACACCAACGTCCTGCTGCTTTAATAAAAAACCAATTAGGCATTCAAAATAAGGCTTTAGACCAACAGTATCGTCAAGAGCTTGATCTAATCTGTAGAAACTTTACGTCCCTTGTTTTACCACAAGATAAAGACGAAAATGGAAATTACCTTTTTAGTTTAGTTAAGAACAGAAAACCTGAGTTAATTGAAAGTTTATATAACAGCATATATCAGTTAGTCCGAAAATATCTTTTAAATCATACTGATGAACAAGCGGTAAAAAATTACTTTAAATTTTTAGTTGGAAATACAGCCTTTGAAAAAGTTACTCTATATGCAAAAGATAGGGAAATTGTCATTAAAGATTTTTCTTCTGTAGCTGATGCAACAAAGATAATTGAATAGCCACCGATTTTGTAGACACCTTAAAGTTAGATAAAATGGCTAATTTATGAGGTGAATATGAGCGGTAAACGATACCCTGAAGAATTCAAAATCGAAGCAGTTAAACAAGTCACAGAGAAAGGCTATAGTGTAGCAGAAGTAGCTACACGTTTAGGTACGACCACCCATAGCCTTTATGCTTGGATTGAAAGATACGATCAAGGGCAATCCAAAGCAACCAAAGACAAGGATTCAAGTGTCGAACTTGCTAGGCTCAAAAAACGGTCGTTTTATAGATATCTCACCCATTATCATTGTTATAAATACTCGATTAATTCCCTTAGCATACTATTTTTCCGTTTTCTGTGGTGACCCCTGAGTGTATAGTTTATTTGGCTTACCAGTAAATATTAACAGTGGTCTTAATTCATTAACGCCACTACCGATTGATTATGATTTTTGATAATATCAGTCAAGGATAATGTCATTAGATGCCCATCTTTTACTACCACTTTGCCATTAATAATGGATAAATCCACGTTGGAAGGTGTGCAGAATACTAGTGAGGCGACTGGGTCGTGAATCGCACCGCCTGCCATGGCTAAGGTATCAGTACGAAATGCGATTATATCCGCACTCATACCTGCTTGTATTATCCCGATATCGTCACGGTCTAGGACATCTGCACCGCCACGTGTTGCCATGCGAAGCACTTCTCGAGCAGTTAATGCATCAGGTGCATCAATCACTCGACCCAATAGCATTGCTTGTCTAGCTTCTCCTAATAAATTACCACAGTCATTAGAAGCAGAGCCATCTACCCCTAATCCGACTGGTACATGTGCATTGAGCATTTTTTTGATAGGGGCAATACCTGATGCCAGTCGCATATTGGAGCATGGACAGTGAGCAACGCCAGTCTTAGTACGAGAAAATAAATCAATACCGTGATTATCAAGTTTTACACAGTGGGCGTGCCACACATCTTGTCCCACCCAACCTAATGATTCGGCATACTCAGCAGGTGTCATACCAAAGTTTGCAATGCTGTACGCCACGTCATTATCACTTTCTGCTAGATGAGTATGCATACAAACATGATATTCTCTAGCAAGTAGAGCAGTTTGTTTCATCAATTCTTGACTAACGCTAAATGGTGAGCAAGGGGCTAATGCAACCCGAGTCATCGCATGGCGATTAGCATTGTGAAACTGTTCGATAAGTCGCACACTATCTTTGAGCACAGCGTCTTCAGTTTCAACCAAGTTATCAGGTGGCAAGCCTCCTTTGCTTTCACCAACTGTCATACTGCCACGACAAGCATGAAACCGCATACCAATGGCGTGCGATGCTTCGATGCTGTCATCTAGACGTGAGCCATTGGGGTAAAGATACAGATGGTCGCTAGTTGTCGTGCAACCAGAAAAGATAAGCTCAGCCATCGCTGTTAATGTGGAATTGTAAATCATTCGTGGTTTTAAATTTCGCCAAATAGGGTACAGGGTTTGCAACCAACCAAATAATTCGGCATTTTGTCCTTTTGGTACGGCTCTCGTTAGACTTTGGAACATATGATGATGAGTATTAACCAAGCCGGGCAATACCACATGATGTGTTAAATCAATCTCTTCATCAACCTGTATATAATTATCGTGGATATATTTAACAATCTCAGTGGTTGTTCCTACCGCAGTGATTACATTATTGGTAATTAAAATGGAGGCATTGGCAATTTCACGCCCTTCATCGTCCATAGTAGCTAACATTTCGATGTTTTTTAATAACTTATAACCCATGATTATTCCTCTTTTATATTTTTCAATTGTGATAACACACCTTTCATAACTCCTAAAAATCATTTTGCAACTTTTATACCAGTATACAAAATATAATCACTAATTAAAAAATATGTATACAAAAGTATTTATAAAAAATTAAATGGCATATAAAATGCAAATATTAGTTCTATTGCTAATAAATAAATAACTAATAAATGAACCAAAACTGTGAGTATTATCATGTTTCCTGCTAATTCAGTTCAGCATAATCGCCCTGTTCGCTTTTATTTTCGTCAAGAGATATGTGAAATCATACCTAGTCATACCACTCAAACCGTTTTACAATTTTTGCGAGAAAGTTGTCGAGCTACAGGAACAAAGGAAGGCTGTGGTGAAGGCGATTGTGGAGCTTGTACGGTTGTTATTGGCAAGCTCGATGAACAAAATCAATTGCACTTAGAAGCGGTTAATGCTTGTATCCAATTTTTACCAACGCTAGATGGATGTGCTTTATTTACCATTGAAGATTTGCAAAATTTATCAGATGACCTTCACCCAATTCAACATGCGATGATTACGGCTCATGGCTCTCAGTGTGGATTTTGCACACCAGGGATTATCATGTCGTTGTGGGCAATGTACGAAAATAGTGCAAGTTGCCCAAATGAGGAACAAATACTAGATGCGTTATCGGGCAATTTATGCCGTTGTACGGGTTATCGACCGATAATTGATGCGGTTAAATTAGCGTATGAGTCGCCAAGAGTCACATTTGATAAAGCAAAAATCATTGATGCTTTACAGTGTTTACAGGCTTTACCATCATTAGTATTGATGGTTAAAGACCAGCAATTTTTTATCCCCAAAACTCTTGAAGCATTGGCTGAATTATATAAGACCTATCCAAACGCTAGATTGCTCTCAGGTAGTACGGATATCGGGTTGTGGGTAACCAAACAACATCGACAGCTTGATAATTTAATTTTTATCAACCATATCCTAGCACTAAAAACTATTAATAACACAGCCGATTATGTGGAAATTGGGGCAGGAGTGAGCTTACAAGATGCGTTTACGGCATTGATAGCACAAAATAGCGGTTGGCAAGAATTGGCTCGTCGATTTGCATCTAAACAAATTAAAAATGCAGGTACATTAGGCGGTAATATTGCGAATGGCTCGCCAATTGGTGATAGTATGCCTGCTTTAATTGCTCAATCCGCAAAGCTTGTATTACGCTGTGGTGAACAGGTTCGCAAATTAGCTTTGGACGAATTCTATATTGCTTATCAAAAAAATGCGTTGCAACCGAGTGAGTTTATTACCGCCATTCAAGTGCCGAATCACCAAAACTTACCTGATGAATTAAGTTATTTTGCTACTTATAAAGTTGCAAAACGCTTTGATGCCGATATTTCAGCGGTATGTGGGGCATATTTTGTGAAGTTAGATAAACAAAACAAAGTAAGTGAAATACGAATTGTTTATGGCGGTATGGCAGAAATTCCTAAACGAGCCAAACATTTAGAAGCGGCATTACACAATCAAGAATGGCTGGAAGCGAATATTGACAATGCTCTGTCTAAGATTGAACAAGATTTTAGCCCATTGACCGACGGTAGAGCTAGTGCACATTATCGTTTATTGGTTGCCAAAAACTTATTGAAACGCTTTTATTTTGAGTCTCAAGTAATAGATGGGACTACAAACGAACCAAAGCTCATTCGTTTAACTCAAATCGCATAACAAAATCAAAAAATACAAGAAGGCTAAGAGAGAATAACCGCAATGAATGAGATGACAGTCACCCAAAAAAATACCTATGTGGGCAAATCTATCACCCATGAAAGTGCCCATTTACATGTGTCTGGCAAAGCTAATTATGTGGATGATATTCCCGAAGTTGAGGGCACATTGTATGCAGGATTGGGCTTGGCAGAAATAGCTCATGGTAAGATTATCAACATGGATTTGTCAGCAGTATGGCAGGCTGAAGGTGTCGTGAGCGTGCTGACAGGCATAGAATTATTACACAATAATTGTGGTCCAGTGGTCGCTGATGAGCCGATTATTGCAACCGATACGGTTAGCTTTTTTGGACAGGTGATTTTTGTAGTGGTGGCAAAAACCTATCAACAGGCTCAGCAAGCAAGCCGATTGGCGAAAGTGACCTATGAAGCGTTAGAACCTATTTTGACTATTGAGCAGGCAATAGCACGACAATCTTGGATACTGCCACCTGTACAACTCACCGCAGGCGATGCCAATGCAAAACTTGCCGTTGCCCCTTATCGATTACAAGGGATGGCCCAAGTCGGCGGACAAGAGCATTTTTATCTCGAAGGGCAAATTTGCTATGCCTACCCAAAAGAAGAGGATATGCTTCAAGTGCTATGCTCAACCCAACATCCCACCGAAATGCAATTACTGATTAGCGAGGCTGTCGGCTATGGCATGCACCAAGTCAGTGTTGAAGTGCGACGCATGGGCGGAGGATTTGGGGGGAAAGAATCGCAATCAGCTCAATGGGCGTGTATTACAGCAATTTTGTCAGTTAAATTGAAACGTCCTGTGAAGCTACGACTTGACCGTGATACTGACATGATAGTCACAGGTAAACGCCATGGCTTTGCTTATCAATGGGACGTGGGTTTTGATGAGCAAGGGATGATTCTAGGCTTATATATTCAGTTAGCCTCTAATTGTGGCTCATCAACAGATTTATCAGGACCAGTAAATGATAGGGCGATTTGCCACGTTGACAATGGCTATTATCTCGATGCGGTCACCATTGACAGTCTACGCTGTAAAACCAATACCGTCTCTAATACGGCCTTTCGAGGCTTTGGTGGTCCACAAGGCATGTTCCCGATAGAGTACATCATGGATGATATTGGATATGCGTTAGATATTGATCCCCTCATTATACGTCAACGTAATTTCTATACCGCTATGTCTGAGCAAGCGGGTATTGATTTTTCTGCAGAAAATATCGACGAAATTGCCCCACGCTCCAAAACCCCTTACGGCACTTATGTCAAAGATAATATTTTACCTGACTTGGTGAGTAAACTTGCTGAGCATTGCGATTATTTCACTAGACGAGAAACTATCAAGAGCTTTAACGAGCAAAGCCCGATTATCAAAAAGGGCTTGGCATTAACGCCTGTAAAATTTGGTATTTCGTTTAATGCGACACTGTTTAATCAAGCAGGGGCATTGGTGCATATTTATACCGATGGTACAATCTTGGTGAATCATGGTGGCACCGAGATGGGGCAGGGACTATATAGCAAAATCCGCCAAATTGTCGCCCATGAATTTAGCCTTGATTTATCAAAAATTAGATTGTCAGCGACTGACACTGCCAAAGTACCTAATACTTCAGCTACTGCTGCGTCTAGTGGTACAGATTTAAATGGTAAAGCAGCCCAAGCCGCCTGTATTAATATTCGCAATCGCTTAAAAACATTTGCCGCCGAATTAGCGAATACTAAGCCTAATCAAGTGCAGTTTAAAGATGGATATATTTATGCAAGTGGACAATCTTGGCAATTTGCTGAATTTATCAAACTCGCTTATCAAGCTCGGATACAACTGTGGGATAGTGGTTTTTATAAAACGCCTGATATCCATTGGAATCCCGTGTTACGTTATGGCAGACCATTTTTTTATTTTGCCTATGGAGCGGCAGCGAGCGAAGTAGCCATAGATACTTTAACAGGAGAAAGTAAAGTGTTACGAGTCGATATTTTACATGATGTCGGTAACTCGATTAATCCTGCGATTGATATTGGACAAATTGAAGGAGGATTTATTCAAGGCATGGGGTGGTTAACGTCTGAAGAACTGTACTGGGTGCCAGAAGGACGCAAACAAGGACATTTATTTACCCATGCACCATCCACTTATAAAATCCCAACTGCTACCGATATGCCGAAAATTTTTAATGTAAATTTGTACGGTAACCAAAACCTTGAAAATACTATCCATCGTTCAAAAGCAGTGGGCGAACCCCCTTTTATGTTGGCATTATCGGTATTTTCTGCACTACGTGAAGCGGTATCTGCAAATATAACTACCCCAATATTGCAAAATGGTATTAAGGTTAAGCCTTTTTTATCTGCACCTGCGACGCCTGAAGCGATTTTGCAAGCCATTGTCAATGCCAAACAGCTTGTGAATAGTCAAACGCATTTATCAAATCAATAATCTAAAGTTTATATAAATCAATATGATAAATGAATGGATAGACAGGCTTGCATTATGGCTCACACAGAATAGTGACTGTGTATTAGTCACTGTGATGTCAGTGATTGGCTCAGCACCTAGAGAAGTGGGTGCGAGTATGGTGGTACGCCTTACAAATGACCCTCAACAAACAATTGAGAGCGTTGGTAGCATTGGTGGGGGGCATTTAGAGTGGCAATCGCTTAATATCGCTCAGTCGATGTTGAGTAACCAAAGCGAACCATCACTAATTATGGAACGATTTAATCTTGGTGCAAGATTAGGACAATGTTGTGGTGGTCGAGTTCTCGTATTATTTGAAAGAATTAGCCATTTAGATATCGACTTTTTTAACAATTTTCTTTATCAAACCCAACACGGGCAAACGCTGTATCGTTATTTATCCTCAAGTGATAAGCATTCAACATGGCAAATCAAAAAAGCAATAGAGATCGAACAGTCTAAAACAAGTTATGAGATTATGCATCAAGATGGCTCTTGTTTAAATAATAAAGAAAATAATTGGCAATTCTCTCAAGTTATTGAATCTACTCGCTTTCATGTATATTTATTTGGAGCAGGGCACATTGCTCAAGCATTAGTGAAACTGTTACTTCCACTTGCTGTGAAAGTACATTGGATAGAAACACGAGATTATCAAAATAGGATTGAGAATATTGATTTATCCCATGCTTACTTAGATTATCAAGAAACCGATATTCCTGAGCAACTCATTGAAACCGCTTTACCAAATAGTTTCTTTATTGTGATGACTCATGACCACGGCTTAGATTTTCAGCTTTGCCAAGCTATTCTCAAACGCCAAGTAAAACAACAAGATATTCGCTACTTTGGCATGATAGGCTCAACCACCAAGCGAGCTAATTTTGAACGGCGTCTACTTGCTAGAGGTGTTTCACCAGAGACTTTAACTTCCTTAATCTGTCCGATGGGAATTACGGGTATTCACAGTAAAGAGCCTAATCTCATTGCGATTGCTATTACCGCCCAGTTGTTGCAATACCTTTAAATTAGTTATACCTAGTCATTAATATCTCCTTGCTTTAAATCTGCATTGGCACATAAATTGCTTTTCTATAAATACAATTATTTTTTTATATTGTATACAAATTATGTTAAATAAGGAGCATTTATGAAAATTATTATTATTGGTGCAGGTATTGGTGGCTTGAGTGCGGGGATTGGACTCAAAAAACAAGGACACCAGGTTACTGTTTATGAGCGTGTGGAAAAGATTTTGCCAGTTGGAGCGGCTATTTCGGTTTGGTCAAACGGTGTTAAATGCTTAAACTATCTGGGATTAAACGAGGAAGTCAAAGCCTTGGGTGGTAACATGGCGAACCTAGCCTATATTGATGGTTTCACCAATTCGGTGATGACCCAATTTAGTCTACAGCCCTTGGTCGAAGAAGCAGGTCAAAAGCCTTACCCCGTGTCTCGGGCTGAATTGCAAGCAATGCTAATGGAAGCTTTTGGTAAAGAGGATGTCAAACTAGGCATCGGCTTAGTCAATATTGAGCAGAATCTAGCCCAAAAAGATAGCAAAGTGACAGCGTATTTCTCCGATGGTTCGTCTGATACTGCTGATTTGTTAATTGGAGCGGACGGTACACATTCATTTACTCGTAAATATATTCTTGGCAAAAAACTCGAGAGACGTTACGCAGGGTATGTGAATTGGAATGGTTTAGTGGAAATTGATGAATCCATCGCACCTGCTGATCAATGGACGACATTTGTAGGTGAAGGAAAACGGGTGTCACTCATGCCAATAGCAGGTGGACGGTTCTATTTCTTCTTCGACGTACCATTACCTGTTGGCCTACCCAATGAAAGATATAATTATAAAACGTTATTAAAACAATACTTTACAGGTTGGTGTGAGCCAGTACAAAAACTTATCGACAAAATTGACGCTGCCAAAACTAACCGTGTCGAAATCCATGATATTGAGCCATTTGATACTTGGGTAAAAGGTCGGGTCGTCTTATTAGGGGATTCTGCTCACGGTACAACCCCCGATATTGGGCAAGGTGGCTGTCAAGCCTTAGAAGATTCGATTTATTTAACTCGTTCCTTGGCGATTAATACCAACAGTATTGACGATGCGTTGAAACGTTATGTCGAAGTGCGAGCACCACGAGCCAATCATTTAGTAATGGTCGCTCGCAAACGTTGCGGCGTGACCCATGGGGAAGATCCAGCCGCAACTCAAGCATGGTACGACGAACTTCGCCAAGAAGATGGCAAGCGAATATTACAAGGTATTCTCAATAATATTCAAGGCAATCCTTTAGATTAAAATTAAGAAATTCACTTCAAAAAAACCCTGTTTTAACAGGGTTTTTTTATGGTCAATGATTAAACAAAAAGAAAATTATAGATATTGTATACAATAAAGTAATTATTTTATGAAAAATTGTAAAAACTGGCATACTAATTGCTATCCCTTAAAGTAGTAACTAAAGCAGATACCTAGGAAAATCAGAGATGAATATAGCTGAATTTAATCAACTGCCGATGCAACAAGCAACAGAAATCTTAAGAAATTGTGTACAAATATCATCTTGGGGCGAGAATATTGTTGTACATCGTCCATTTATTAATAGCGAGAATCTATATAACTACGCTAAACAGCAAACAGACACTTGGACATGGCAACAAATTAGCGAGGCGTTGGGCAATCATCCTCGAATTGGTGAGAAAAAAGCCATCCAATCCTTGAATGAAAGAGAACAACAATTCTCTAAAAACGAGCAAAGCAACGTTAACCTCACCAATGCAGTGCAGGATGCTCTATATAAAGGGAATGTAGATTATGAAAATAAATTTGGCTTTATTTTTTTGATTCGAGCATTGGGTCGAAGCACTGAAGAGATACTGGCTGAATTAAACCGCCGTCTTAACAATACGCCAGAGCAAGAACAACTTGAAGTTAAAGACCAACTTTCACAAATTGCACTTTTACGATTAAAACAGGAGGTAACTGCATGACTACATTAAGCACCCACATTTTAGACACCACGCTTGGACTACCTGCAAGTAATGTTCAAGTGAGTTTATACCAACTACAAAACGAAATGCCACAGCTACTCAGCCAAGGAATTACCGATGAATCAGGCAGAATCAAGCAGTTTGAATTACCCAGTGATAATCGAGCGTTAGCAATAGGTGAGTATCAATTAGTATTTGCGACAGCTGAGTATTTTGCCAAGAATAAAAGAGCGTGCTTTTATCCGAAAGTGATAATCGACTTTGTTCTTGATGGCACACAAGCTCATTGTCATGTGCCATTGCTGATTAGCTCTTATGGTTTTTCGACTTATCGTGGCAGTTAGACAAAATCTTTAAAAAAAATGAGAAATAAAAGGAGATTATGATGACTATAAATACATTCACCACTATACGACCTGAAGACGAACAACTCGGTATGACTAAAAACGTGGCTTATGGCTTGCAACACGTTTTAACGATGTACGGCGGTATCATCGCAGTACCACTTATTATTGGTTCGGCGGCGGGATTAAAACCTGCCGAAATCGGAACACTTATCGCAGCAAGTTTATTTGTGGGGGGATTAGCTACGCTTTTACAAACCCTTGGTATTAAATACTTTGGGGCGAAACTACCTATTGTGCAAGGCGTGTCATTTGCCGGGGTAGCCACTATGCTGGCGATTATTACTACAGGTGGTAGTTTGCCTATGGTATTTGGTGCGGTAATGGTAGCATCAGTGGTTGGCTTAATTATCTCACCTTTCTTTTCTCGTTTATTAAGATTTTTTCCGCCTGTGGTGACAGGGTCAGTCATTACCATGATTGGCTTGTCTCTAATTCCCGTAAGTATTCGCTGGATAATGGGTGGTAATCCAAAAGCACCAACATGGGGTGACCCTGGTAATGTTGGGTTAGCATTAGCAACTTTGGGTGTTATTTTATTACTCAGTATCACTCGTAATCCTTTGGTGCGTCGCTTGGCTATTTTGATAGCAATGGCGGTTGGGACAATCATTGCTGCGATGTTTGGTATGGTTGATTTTTCCAAAGTAGGTACAGGAGCATTCTTTGCTATTCCCAATGTTTTCCAATTCGGTGCCCCTGTCTTTGATGTAGCTGCCATTATCTCAATGTGTATTGTGACATTGGTCACCATGACAGAAACGACAGCAGACATTTTGGCAGTTGGTGAAATTGTGGGTACATCTGTTGATGAACGCCGTGTCGGTGACGGTCTGCGTGCAGATTTACTCTCTAGTGCGATTGCTCCAATGTTTGGTTCATTTATGCAAACGGCATTTGCTCAAAACGTTGGTTTAGTAGCTATGACAGGAATTAAAAGTCGTTTTGTGGTGGCAACTGCGGGTGCAATTTTGGTGACTCTAGGTTTATTGCCTGTTTTAGGTCGTGTCGTGGCATCTATACCTATGCCAGTTCTAGGCGGTGCAGGAATCATTCTGTTTGGTAGCGTGGCAGCTAGCGGCATTCGTACGTTATCTAAAGTTAATTATGAAAATCAAAATAATCTCATTATTGTAGCAACTGCCATCTCGATTGGTTTAATTCCTGTGGTGAGCCAAGATTTTTATGAACATTTCCCAGCATGGGTAAAAACTCTGTTTCATTCTGGAATTAGTTCAACTTGCATCACTGCTATTTTGTTGAATTTATTATTTAACTCTAAATTGTTAGCAAAAAAATCGACTACACCATTAGCTGAAACCGGAACGGCATCAACCTCATCTGCGGTGACTCATTATTAATTTTGATAACTTTACACTTAATCATCTTTTGGAGGAAACAATGCAACAAACTTATTTAAAACATAAAAATTTATATTGGGCCATATTAGTAGCTTTAGGCTTACCGAGTATGGCGATTGCTACCCCTACCAACAATCCGCCTTTGACCCTAAATAATTTGTCAGGGATGCAACAAGATTGCACCGTCACCAATAACTCAGTTGACAGTCTTGGTAAAGCCTTTAGCTGTGGTACTGTGAGTAGTGCAATCAAAACCGCCTATTATTCTCTTAATAACGCATATTTTGGTGGAAAAAGCCAAGATACCGTTGCAACAGGCGGTTACATCCGCTATGAAACTGCCCCCTTTTATGGCGTACAAGCAGCCGTTGGTTACGACATCCAACGTAGGCTTGATGATGATAATGGACATGCCGAAGTTAGTGAATTTAAAAATGATAAAGATGGTCTTGCTGAAGCTTATGTAAAATGGCAAAACAATAAAGCGCGTGTCACTGTGGGCAACCAGCGTTTGGATGTTCCATTTTTGGGGGATTACTCCGATTTTCGTATTTTGCAAAACCTGTATCAAGCCGCTGACGTCAAATTGGGTAACAATGATGACTTCATTCGAGCGACCAAAGTGAATAAATTCAAAAGCTATGGCGAAGACGAATTTTATAAAACCAGTCGTCAAAGTGCCGTAAAAGAAACTGATGGTATGTGGTCAGTGGGTGCGGGCAAAAGTTACAAACTTGCCAATGGCAATCAGTTAAAAGGGCAAGTTTGGTATGAAGATTATGATGATTACACCAAACTAGCGTATGCACAAGGCAATTATGCGTTAGCCAATCATCCATTAAAGCCTGAGTTTGCCGTGCAATACATCACAGGCAAAGACCAAGGGAAAGCGTTAGCAGGCAACGTCGATAGCCAAATGTATGGGGCTATGCTTAGTCTAAAACCTACAAGCAATGCAACTGTCAAACTGGCGTATGACCGCATTCAACCACAAAGTGACGCTTATCGTAATGGAGCATTATTGACACCTTATAGCACAAACACTTCATCGAGTGTGATTTTTGCTCAGCCGTTTTTTACCAGTACCCAAGACTTGGGGGCAGGTAATGCTTATATGATTGGCGTGGATGGCAAATATGACGACCAAACCAACCTTGGGGCGAGATTGTCTTATATGGATTTAAAAGAAAGCAAAAACGTCGATAGCCGTGACCAAACTGAGTTGATGGTGTATGGCATCCATAATTTCTCAGGTAAATTAAAAGGGCTTAGTATCAGCAACTTTGCAGGGATTCAGCATTCACCCCGTTTTGATGGACGAGAAAACTTTTGGCAAAACCGTTTAATGTTGTCTGTGAAGTTTTAAACAATTGATTGCCAAGGAGAGCTATTGAAATTCATGACATAGGGATATAACAATATTAGGAAATAACAATCATAGGATAATATTTCAAAACACTCAAATAATAAAAAACTTTTATAACAATACTAAAAACCCATTAAGTCTAAATTCTTAATGGGTATTATTTTTGATTAACCTTAGCAAAATAGGTATAAAAAAGGGCATATTTATCATGCCCTTTTTTCTTAAATTATTTTCTCATAACTGGGATATTAAAATTCTACCTGCACTTGCCACTCATTAATATCCAATTCAATACAATTTATGCCTTCGCCACCCACTCTGTCGACCACTAAAAATTGACAAACTTGATTTAAAGCCAAAAGCGGATGATGCCATGTACCAGCATGATATTGCACCCCTTGGTAATGACGAGCATAAAATGCGTGTAACTCATCCGCCGATTTTGGCTCATCACCTGCTTTGGCAACTACAACCAAATAATCTTGTTTATCCAAGCTAAAAAAAGCTTGAGAACCAAACGGATGATATTCCATCACTGACAGTACCGCAGGCAATGCGCGTGGCTGTGCCAAAAAGATGCTAAGTCCAACACTCCCACCATCATGGCTGACAGTGGCAAGTTGGTGATGACGCTCGGCAAAGCCTTGATTGATAGTAAAGCGATTGTGTGGTGTTGCTTCATTATCTTTATACAGCTCGATGACATCGCCAAACGGAGCAAAATCCGCTTTGGTCAACGGTTTGGCGGTTAGAGTAGTAGTTATATGTTTTGTCATATTATCCATTACCTTTAAGCAATTTTACCAAACAATTTAATTCGGCTAATCCCCCCGTCAGGAAAAATATTGACTCGTACATGAGTAATCGGTTTCTTCAGCACAATCTCGTTAAACTCATGCATACTATCGGCACTCAATTGCTGAGACTCAAGCAAGGTTTCCCAAAACATACTTTGGGTAATAAGAGCTTGCCTGGGCAAATCGGGAGCATATACAGCTTGAATCGATACTTTGTCAGGGAAATTACCTTTAAAAAATGCGGTATCGACCATGATTTTATTGACAATACCTGCTTGTCCTAACTTTAGAATACACCAGTCATTCCCTGGCTCACGACGGCGACGAGTCTCCCAACCTTCACCCATGTTTGGGGCTTTATTGGGTAGTAACAGATTACTTGCTTTACCAAAGTGGGCGTCGTTCCACGCAATCGCTTGACCGCCATTTAACGCACTTACCAAATCAATATCGCCTTGAGAATCAGTTGTTTCGGCAAAGACAATTTCACCGTACACACGCAAACGAGCAACACCACCATCAGGATAAATGCTTAAGCGAATATGGGTAATTACACTGTCTGTGTTTTCACTTGCGATATAATGATGAGAATTACCTTGAAGGCTTACCATATTGGTGAGCGGTTGCCAGCTTTGTTGTGTCCAAAAATCTGCATTTTCATTATCATTAGCTTGTTCAAGCTTGATACCTTCAATTTGACATGCAGGCGGAAAGTTACCCGTAAAGTTGCTAGTATCAATGTCAAAACCTTGAATTTTGGCAGGTTTGGCAAGTTTAATTACCAAATAATCATTACCTAAATGGCGTTTACGACGGGTCTCCCAACCGTCCATCCATTTGCCATTGTCATCATATTTGCCGACGATAAATACCGCAGGTTCAGCATTTAAGATGCGCTCCTTAACCGCAAAAAACTCATCACTGGCAAATAACGCTTTTGCTCCAAGGCGGTCATCAGCAACGTTAATCAGATTGGTAAAATCGGGTAAAACTGGGGTCTCAATTACAGAAGGTTCGCTCATTTATTAATCCTTAAAGTTCATTAAAATAACCAATTAAATGTGTTTTCGCTGGTCGCTGGGTGCTGTTCGTACCAATGTTTGGCGATTTCGTCACGACGACAAATCCATACATCAGGCTTACTGGTGATATAGTCGATGAATTTTTTAAGAGCGACAATACGTCCTGCACGACCAATCATGCGACAATGTAAGCCAATCGATAGCATTTTTGGCGTTTCTTGTCCCTCTTCATACAGAGTATCAAAGCTATCTTTTAAATATTGATAAAACGGCTCAGCATTGGTATAACCTGGGCTCGATGCAAAACGCATATCATTAGTTTCAAGCGAATAAGGAATAATAAGCTGTGGACGAGTGAAAATTTTGTCGCCTTCAGTCACTCGCACATTGAGCCAGTAGGGAAGTTCATCAGCATATGAATCTGAGTCATACTGATATCCGCCTTGAGCCACTACTAATTCACGAGTATTGGGACTATCTCGTCCTGTGTACCAACCGATGGGTTGAAAACCCATCATTTTTTTAAAGATTTCAGTAGCGTCGGCAATATGGCGAGCTTCAGTTTGTCTATCCATCATTTGATGATTGACCCAACGTAAACCATGACTGGCAACTTCGTGCCCATATTCGAGCACTCTTTCTAAAATATGGGGCGTACGAGCAACCGCCATCGCACAAGAAAAGGTCGTTAGCTTTAAATCATGGGCTTTAAACAAATCCAGCACCCGCCACACGCCGACACGGCTACCATATTCAAATGCTGACTCCACTGATTGATGGCGATTAGGAAAAATCTGTGTGCCCAAAATATCTGACAAAAACATCTCAGAGCCAGCATCGCCGTGCATCACCGCATTTTCTGCCCCTTCTTCAAGGTTTAGCACAAACTGTACGGCAATTTTTGCCCCATTTTTCCAATTGGCTTTAGGCGGATTATCGCCATAACCTTTTAAATCTCGGGGATAGTCTGGCAAATCAATGGGGGTAACGTGCTGAAATTGAGATGAATGCTTCATCTTTACTCCTTGAGTTTATTATCGTTAAGCTTAGTAAATAATTCATTAAAATTGGGACTATGATTAGGCTGTGGCTCAATCAAGAGGTGTTGAGCCAGTTCATCCAAATGTTGTGCCATATCAGTTTTTGTCAAAGCTTTATCAGTCTGTTGCAAGCGTTTGATTAGATCAAAATGACAATGGTTATCGCACTGCATAGTGGTTGGACTACTATACATGGCAATAGCAAGCGATGTGCGAGCGATTAACTGTTCAATTAAGGTAATCAAGGTCACATTCTCAGTAAACTTCGCCAGTTGAATATGAAAATCGCCCGAAAGTTTATTGGCAAGTCCATACTCGGCTTTGCGTAATGCCACCATTTCAGCATCACAAATTTTATTTAACGTATTAATTTGGGACGTGTTTAGCGGTAACTCTAATAAATCAATCACCCCAAGTTCCAAAATTTTACGGGTGGTAAAAATTTCATTAACTTGCGGTTTGCCCATTGACGCCACAAAACAACCCCGATTCGGTAATTGCACCACTAACTGCTCATAAATCAATCGTTGTAGAATCTTACGCACTCGAGTACGGCTAACATTAAAACTTTTTGCTAATTCATCTTCAGGCAAATGCGTGTCGGGCTTGAGATAATGCTCGTGAATCGCCCGAAATAGCATTTGGTACATTTGGTCATCAGTGGTTTTGGTTAAGTCGCTCATAATAATTGCCTTAAAAAGTGAAAAATCTAAGTCTGTTTAACCACCATTATGCACCGAAACGATGCAAGTCTCCCAAAAATGGCTTAGCAATTGGGAACGCCAAATCACCATGCTTACTGGTTTTTAAATTCATACCGACCATTGCTTCAATCAGTTTCACTGCACTTTTTACCCCATCAATCACAGGAATACCCACCGCTTGCTCAATCGTATCAGTCAAATGGGACATCCCACCACAGCCCAACACAATCGCCCCTGCACCATTATCACGGGCTTGTATTGATTTACTGATTATTGCTTTGAGTGCGGTGTCATCTTCTAAGGCGAGTACAGGCAAATCGACTGCCAGTACTTGAGGGCAAAGATGTCTATAGCCGTATTGTTGAAGCAAATGTTTAGCGATAATTACGGTGCGTTGTAGGCTCGTTACTACGGCAAACTGCGTACTTATCATGCTTGCCATCACAAAGCCAGCTTGAGCAATGCCAATCACAGGTTTGTCGGTCAGTTCTCTCACTGCCCAGATATTGGGGTCACCAAAACACGCCAAAATCATGCCGTCCGCCCTTTCGCTATCCGCCTTTCTTACTTCTTCAGCAACTCCGACAATGCTCATCGCTTCATCAAAATGCGACTCAATCGACACAGCTCCATGTTTTGGCGTTCTACCGACGATTTCTGTGCTTGCATTAGCAACAGCTTGGGCACTCTCCTGCATCTGCTCGGTCATGTGTTGACTGGTGTTGGGGTTGATTAAATGGATTTTCATAGCAAACCTACAATTAAAATTTTACAGTAATTGTATACAATAATATTTTATATTTCAAATTAATTATTTTATATGTAGAAAAGATTATTTCAATTTCTATGCCAAAAACAGCGTATTATCAATTATATGGTATATATGGCATGAATATTGCTCGTTAAATTGTACGGTATGTAATTTAATATTAGATTTTATTGTATACAAATAATCATTGAAGTTAGTGGCATCACAAAAGGAGTAAGTCATGCTCGACAAATCTGCCATCATCGCCCAAACTCCATCTAGACCTATCATATCTCAGTATGGTACGGTGCATCAGTTACCAACTGGCTATAGCGACCGCTTATATAATGAAGACCTTGCTCCATTAGTGGCGGGTAAAGACCGAAGCAGTCGCCAAGATTGGAACTGGTACAACATCTTTGCCTTTTGGATGTCAGACGTGCATAGCGTGGGTGGTTATGTGTTTGCAGGTAGTTTGTTTGCGTTGGGGATTCAAAGTTGGCAAGTGCTGTTGGCATTAATTGTCGGCATCATGATTGTGCAAGTCCTGTGCAATCTAGTGGCAAAACCTAGCCAACAAGCGGGCGTACCATATCCAGTGGCATGTCGTATGCCGTTTGGGGTATTTGGGGCAAATTTGCCTGCGATTATTCGTGGTTTAATTGCGGTAGCATGGTATGGGGTACAAACTTTTTTGGCTTCAAAATCACTAGAAATTATCTTGCTATGGGCAATGCCAAGCTTGAAAAGCTTAGAACAAACCAACTTGCTTGGGCTAAATTTGCTCGGTTGGCTCGCCTTCATGGTGATGTGGGTACTTCAAGCTTTGGTGTTTTGGCGAGGAATTGATACCATCAAAAAATTTATCGATTGGGCAGGACCTGCGGTGTATGTAGTGATGCTTGCGTTAATGTGTTGGATTGTCAATCGTGCAGGATTAGCAAATATCAATTTAAACTTAGCTGAAGTAAAATATTATGGCATGGATTCTATTTTACCAACGATTACGGCGATTGCCTTAGTGGTGTCATATTTTTCAGGACCCATGCTCAATTTTGGTGACTTTGCTCGCTACGCCAAAAGCTATGATGAAGTAAAAAAAGGTAATTTTTGGGGGTTGCCGATTAACTTTACCTTATTTGCCTTGGTGACGGTAGTCATTACGTCAGGTACAATTCCTGTGTTTGGTAAAATGCTAACTGATCCGATTGATACGGTCTCTCGCATTGATAATGTGACAGTGATGTTATTGGGTGCCCTAACCTTTGTTACAGCCACCATCGGTATCAATATCGTAGCGAACTTCGTTGCTCCTGCCTTTGACTTTTCAAACGTTTCACCAAGAAATATTAGCTTTCGCATGGGTGGCTTTATTGCAGCGATTGGTGCAGTGTTTATCACGCCTTGGAACTTATTTAATTCACCACAAGTGATTCATTATACCCTTGATATTTTAGCTGCCTTTATCGGTCCATTATTTGGTATTTTGTTGACGGATTTTTATTTAATCCGTAAACAAGTGATTAAAGTGGAAGATTTATACACTACTGACCCAAATGGTGCTTATTGGTATAGCAATGGCTGGAATCCAAAAGCGGTGATGGCATTAATTCCTGCAGTGATTGTAGGTGTGGCAATTACTTTGATGGGTTTAAAAGGGTTGGCGGATTTTAATTGGTTTATTGGGTGTGGTCTAGGTGCAGTCATGTATTATATATTGATGCCAAAAACCAATAATCATTAAAAATTGAGATCAGCACAGAAAACGGAAAAAATAGGACTGTCAGGACTTTTGTCGATTATTTTTAACTATCTTTTACTTGTCTAAAAAACGGTCGTTTTTTAGATATCTCATTCTGGGCAAAAAATAAGAGCTTTTAGCCCCCATTCTTGTATAGCAAGTTGTCAATCAAACAAATGCTAACTATTCTTAACAGCAAAAGTTTTTAATGAGCAACGCGCAGTAGCACTTGGGGTTCAACTTTTGCAATTTTCAGCAGAACGCTAGCCGCCTTTGATGGATAGCGTTTTCCTTGCTCCCAAGCTTGTAAGGTTCGGACTGACACACCTAGAATTTCAGCAAATTCTCGTTGTGATAGTCCCACATTCTGTCTGGCTTCAATGGCTTCGTTAACAACAGGTTGCTCACGTACCACACCTTGTCCGGCTTTAGCTTGTCGGACACTTTCAAGCAATAATGCCCCGAGCTCATCCCCGGTAAATTCATGGTTAGCCAAGTTAATAGTATCTAAGTCTTTCATGCTTTTTATTGCCATGTGTCTAACTCCTTTACCAAGTCTTTTAGTATATGAGCAGGAATATTTTCGGTTTTCGCCTTGGCATAAACCAATAGCATAAAGATTTTACCGTTTTCTAAGCGATTATAATAAATCACTCTAACACCACCGCTTTTACCACCACCTTGCCTAGCAAAACGCACTTTACGAACACCGCCACTTTTCGGAACGACATCACCAATATCAGGATTTTGGCTAATCATGGTATGGAGTTCGCCCTGTTCTTCTTTAGTTAATAGGCTATCAACCATTTTTATATATAAAGGCGTTTCAACAATGGTAAACATAAATAATCTCACATACTACATTGTAGTAGTATAACAGACTATGCATTTAAAATTAACCTCAAAATTTAAATGCTATAGGCTTAAAAAAACAGGTAATGCGAAGGTTATTCAGAATTTAGCAAATCCACTCCCGCCTTTTTCAGCTCTCCTTTCGCTGTTACATAGTGATATAGCGTGCTGCTCGGAATATCACCAAGCTCCCTGCAAATCGCTGGAATGCTTTTGGTTTGGTCTTGCATCAGATGCTGAGCATAACGAAGTTTCTCA
>ERZ501028.53-NODE-53-length-21561-cov-5.750395_pt1 | contig 21561 bp, 17 predicted proteins | sample MGYA00248895_ERZ501028 | MGnify/ENA primary metagenome ERZ501028 (study PRJEB25958, sample SAMN03398576) | human skin metagenome | study: EMG produced TPA metagenomics assembly of the Human Skin Microbiome Metagenome (human skin metagenome) data set.
CAAATTTACCATGCTACATATGGGGCAAACACCGCTCAACATCGTCCTAAAACTGGTTGAATGTAACGGGCAATCGGTTGCCAAAATATCCGACAGCCCGGGCAAAACCATGACCGACAACGATACCTTTTTGGCATATCTGCGCCAAGTATTTGATATCGCTGAGTAAAAATTCTAAAGCACTAATTGCAAAAACCAATAAGCTGAACCATCGCGTTCAATCTCACGCCCAATCATGGCAATGTATGCCATGAACTTGGACGATTGAACTATTATTGCACATCAATACACCAATACTTGGTAGTCACATAGTCTTCAATCCCATACTTTGAGCCTTCACGACCGAAACCGGATTGTTTGACACCCCCAAACGGTGCGACCTCCGTGGATAACAGCCCTGTGTTTTGGGCGACCATACCGTATTCGAGTCCTTCACACACTTTCCACGAGCGAGCTAGACTTTGGGTATAAAAATACGCCGCTAGTCCATAAATCGTGTTATTGGCATGGGCAATCACTTCATCATCGCTATCAAAAATAAATACCGGGGCGACAGGACCAAAGATCTCTTGAGTAGCAATGTCCATGTCATCGGTAATTCCCGTGATAACAGTTGGCTCAAAACTTAACGCCGATGCTGCATGTTTTTTACCCCCAGTTACAATTGTCGCGCCTTTGTTGACAGCATCTTCAAGTAACTGCTCGACTTTGTCCAGTGCGCCTTGGTTGATGAGCGGACCGATATTTACGCCCTCTGTCATACCGTTACCGACTTTTAGTGCTTCGACTTTTTGTTTGAAGATGGCTAAAAATTTGTCTTTAATACCTGATTGCACATAGACGCGGTTTGCACAGACACAGGTTTGCCCCGCGTTACGGTATTTGGAAGCGATAAGACCGGTTGCTGCTTTTTCTAAGTCGGCATCATCAAATACGATAAATGGGGCATTACCCCCTAGCTCCATCGAGAGTTTTTTGACGGTGGAGGCGCACTGCGCCATTAAAATGCGACCGACTTCGGTAGAGCCAGTGAATGACAATTTATGGATACGTTCATCTTGGGTGAGCACTTCGCCAATCACTGAGGATTTACCGGTGACGATTTGTAGCAAGCCTGCAGGTAAGCCTGCACGTATGGCAAGTTCGCCCAGTGCTAATGCGGTCAAGGGTGTTTCAGTGGCAGGTTTGACAATTATGCTACAGCCAGCGGCTAAGGCAGGGGCAACTTTGCGGGTAATCATGGCGGCGGGGAAATTCCACGGGGTAATCGCTGCGCAGACACCGATGGGTTGCTTTAACACCACGTAGCGTAGGTCTTTGTTGGTGCTAGGGATGATGTCGCCATAGATGCGCTTGCCTTCTTCGGCAAACCAGCGAATAAAGCTATTGGCATAGCCGATTTCACCGCGCGATTCGGTGATTGGCTTGCCTTGCTCAGCGGTCATGATGGTTGCTAAGTCTTCTTTATTTTGGTCGATTAAATCCGCCCAGTTGTTTAAAATAGCTGCGCGCTCGTTGGCGGTTTTTTGTGCCCAGTTTATTTGCGCTTTGTGGGCGATGGCGACGGCGTCGATGACTTGGGATTTTTCTAGACTCGGTATAGTGGCAATCACTTGGTTGTCAAATGGATTGGTGACATCAATGGTGTTGCCTGTCGTGGCGTCCGTCCATTGGTTGTCAATGAGTGATTGGGTTTTAAGTAAGGTTTGGTCTTTAAGTAGTAGCATCAGGAATTCCTGTTCGTTATGTTGTTATGAGGATATTGAGAACTTTTTTATGATAAGCAGGTCAATGCCGTTTATTATAAGCTGATAACAGCTACCTGCAATAGCGTCATTATGTTGCAGCAGCTGTCTAGGCAGTAAAAATTACAGCAAAGATTGGATAGAAAGTTGCATAAATATAATTAATTGCATAAAAATGCAAACCGAGTCGGTTACGTCAACTCGGTTATGATTCTTTCATCGCATTTGAGGCTACTGGCTCAGCAGCGGTATGCATTTGACTGCATGAGTCTGTGAAAATTGCCGCTGCTTAAAAGTTTTTATTGCAAATCTTTCTCACTGCGCTGTTGGCAAATGCCGCTGCATAAAATCATTGACCTTGTTAAAGGTGGGATAAAAAGACTGTAACGGTGTTGCCAGTCCAATGACGATGCCTGCATGAGTGGCAGGGACTTGCACCCGTTCCACATTTCCGCCTGCTTGGGTGAGCGCTTTTTGTAGGCTATCAGCATTTTGTGGGTAGACAAGCCTGTCTTTACTGCCTGTGACCAACAAATGCGGGGGTACATCTTGGCGGATATGATACACAGGCATCACTTGCTGGCGGGTGCTATCAGCTGGAAAGGCAACTTTGGTAGTACCGCTACGAAAATCGTAATCATACGGCCCTGCTAGTCCAATCACGCCTAATATTGCCTTGTTGGGAATGCCGGTGGTTTTCCAAAAACGGCTATCATCCACCGCAGATACCACATTAAACGCCCCTGCAGAATGCCCCATGACAAACAGCTGATTAGGATTGCCGCCATATTGAGCGATATTGCGATACACCCAACCCATGGCGCTGGCTGTATCAAGCACATAATCTGGGAATACGTTTGCAGGGGCTAAGCGATAATCCACCACCACTGTGGTGTAGCCCGACTTGGCAAACTGCTTACCGACAAAGCCATAGGTTTGACGTTTGCCATGTTGCCAGCTGCCCCCGTATACAAATATCAACACAGGGTGACGCTGACCGTCTGCAGGGGTATAAATATCGAGTTTTTGGCGAGTATCTGTGCCATAGGCAATATTTTTGATGGTTTTAATACCATTTGATACCGTGCTAGTGCTATCAGCTTTTGCGGCGATTGGTGCGTTTTTTGTCGCCATGCTATGACAGCCCGTCAAACTTAACCCCACAAGGGCTATAACCGCAGCAGCTCCAAGTTTGTATTTATTCAAGCGGACGGTGGCGGATGACGGGTGTTTTGTAGCGTGGGTCGATGAATTTGACATAGGTTTCTCTTTTTTAAAGGTTTCTCTTTTTTAAGGTTTTTGCTTTTTTAAATAAGTAAGTTTTTAAGTCAGGACGTTAAATTTGAAATGATTAAATATTTATGTAACAGAATGGCTTTTTGTTAAGTATAATCGCTTATAAGCGTTAATCAAATGCCTGCTGTAGTGAATTGGTAACAGCGGTAACCTTATGTTGGATATCGTTATGTGTGATGCTATTTATTATTTAACTTACACCAGTAAAATCACCTTACTGGGCGCGATTAATCCGTTTACTTTCAAAACTATCGAGCAGATTTCTAGGCAAAACAATCATGCCCAACACATCACGGGATTTTTGCTATTCAAAAATGGGCATTTTTTTCAATATTTGGAAGGGGATAAGGCATTGGTCACTCACCTGTACCAAGATTTACTTAAAGATTATCGCCATAAAAATTTAAAAATAATTACCGAGGGTCATCGGGAGCAGCCGCGGTTCAAAAAATGGGATATGTACTGTATTGACATTGATAAGGATGTGAATAATTTATCCATTAGCCGACTATTTCAAGCGTTTAACCCCACCGATTGGCAGTCATCGGAAGTGAACGAGCTAATCACAGATATGCAAACACAGCATCATAAAAATAATTAAATTTTTACCCTAAAAAATTTATAAACTTGAATTTATTTTTGTATGAATTAAGGGTTATACTTTAGTTTAAACAAATAATGCTAAATTAATAATAACATTAAAAAATTATTATGCTACACTCAAAGTAACATATAAAGAGTATGGCTGAGGAGTTCTACGATGATGTCTCCCCCTACTTACTACCTGACTTATACCAGTTCGCTTACTTGGTCAGCCGCTTTAAAGCCCAGCACATTTACCCAAATTTATCAAAGTGCGAGAGATAATAATCAAAAAACCGGCATCATGGGTTTTATCCTATTTAAAGATGGTCGCTTTCTGCATTTTATGGAAGGTAGTGAAATGTATATAGCGAATTTGTACCTCGCTACCACCCATGATAAACGCCACCATAAAATTCATCTTATCCATCAAGGTACCACCCCTGCTAAACGCTTTAAGCAATGCGATATGCTATGTGTGACACCGGGCATATCCCATACAACCCCAGTGATTAGCGAGCTGTTAGCACAGTTTGAAACCTACCAATGGCAGACCGAACAGGTCGAGCAATTACTCAATGACATGGTCGCATTCTATGAGCGCGATGATGCTGATATTGCGCCCTACCAAGTCAAAATAGGAAGCTATATCGGCGCCATCATCAAACACCATGTCAAAAAACACCTTTTTTTCATACTCACGATCATCACGGTGCCATGGTTGGTGATATTTATGTTGTTAATTGAGCTGTAAATTTTTGCCAATCTGATAGTAAAAAAGGCTAACCATCAGACGTTGCGCAAGGTAACGATGCGCTTTTTAAACTCAATTTTTTCGCCGTTTTTATTGGGTATTTGGTAATCGTCACTGTTGGTTTATACCCTATCGCGTTAATCAATGGTTAATTTTAATGGTTGCTTTTTAAGAACAATAAACTGATGAAAAACATACCTAATATCAGCAGTTGAATGATTAAATATTTTTTATTCTGCCCCATAAAGCGGCGATAAACCACCGAGAAAAAACTGCCTGTTTGGGGTGTCATGCCAAGCAAATGGTTTTTTGCCATTAGTGACATCACCTCATGTACGTGAGCTTGGCTCCAATGATAAATATCAAAGTCGTACACCATATCTGGAAGATTAAGCAGTTCAAGGGTTTGGGTTTTTTCATCCATGTTATAACAATTCATCAGCCATTGCTGATAATAGCGTTTTTCTAGCTGTCCCTGGTCTAACACCACTATATCTTTATGTCGTCGGTCTTGCTTTATCGTGTTAAATAATTGTTCACATACCGCTTTTTGACCTTCAATATACTGCAAAAATTTGCCATCCTTAAACAATAAAAACCCCGTAATATGATGGTGTTGATTGTTGGACTGGGCTTGCTCGCGAATATCAGTGAATAAATTATGGTCAAAAATTTGGGTCAAATTTATTTTACTGGCGTAGACATAATACTGAATTTGATGATTCATGACATTTTCCGAAAATTTGTGAGGGAAGCCAGTTGCAATAAATTTTCATCGGTTAAAAAAAGCTTAATCTCATAAAACCTAGAATTGGTCTCATAAAATTAAGCTACAATACAGCATCAAACGCAGTGCTAAACCCTCTAAAATGGAGCTGGAAATAAAATGAACTGGGAACTTGCCATTTAGCATCTTTAGGTCTGCATAAAAATTGTACTATGATACTGTCAATCCGTAGTATTTTATATAAATGGCATTCTACATAAATTTTTCAACCAAAGATACGTCAAACTTGGCTTTGGTAATCTTGTTTGCCTGCGCCAAAGCAATATCTGCATCAGTAGGCCCCGCCCATTGACACGCTTGCTGATAAAATAATGATAAGATAGTTCTAAACCCTGCTGTATCCGCATCGGTCAACGACATTGTCAACGCACTTTGTTTGTCCCCACCAAAAAACTGATCAAAAAAGTGAATCATGGTTAAGGTTAAAGCCTGATTGGTTTCTGCCTTGCGAGCTAATAGCCCAAAACCACGGGATTTTGATGAATTATGATGCTGATGAATCGTCTGCTTGACACTGTCTAAAATTTGGCTGCCCAATAATGGTGAAAATTGCGCCATAAAACTATCAATCAGTAACTCAAAGGCGGCTATTTGGCTAGATGTTTGGCTAGATATTGGGTCAGATATTGCGTCAGGTTTTTGGTTAGAGATAGCTACTTGACTGGATGATGGGTAAGTGACTGGGCTATTTTGCCCCAAATTAGGGATATCATGGGTCATCGATTGGGGGTTGGCTGCACCCATTTGGTAATCACTCAGCGCTTTCATCAAACTTCGACGGATATTTGAGCGATATTCTTTGGTTTCGTTGTCTTGCGTAATTTCATGGACAAAACGCTGGATTTGGTAAGGCGTAATATCGGCATAATCTTTATGAAAGATGTCCATGGCTTTACGTATATCAGCATCTTTTAAAAACGGTGTTAACGCAGATTTGATAGTAGCTTCTTTGTTCATGACGGTGCCAAATATTTAAAGTTAATAAAATTACAATGGACGCAAATGACTGTGGTGGGTCGGGTACCTGTGACGACAGAGCAGACAGGTACCGCAAAAATTTAAAACTAGTGCCGCTCAGTTAGCGTTTGCTGACTAAATAAGCTATCTTGGAATTCAGGGTAAGCCCCTTCGGCATGTTCGGTAAAGTCGAGCCCGCGTTGCTCATGCTGTGCAAGTACGCGAAGACCGATGGTTTTTTCTATCACAAAATACACCACCATACCCAGTCCAAACGACCAGACAAACATTGCCCCGATGCCCATCAGCTGTACGATGATACGCTGGGTGTCGAATAAATCACCTTCATAAAACAGCCCTGCTGCCAGCGTACCCCACACACCGCCGCCCACATGCACGGCAACGGCATACACCGCATCATCCATTTGAACATTATCCAATAACCGCTTCACTGCCAAATACGCCAAACATGCACCACCACCGGTAACAATCGCATACACAGGTGACATGGTTGCACAGCCTGCGGTAATGGCGACCAACCCTGCAAGGCTGATATTGACCGTATCACTCAATAAAATTGCTTTACGCATCACCCCTGAAATCAGCAGATAAGCCGTCACCGCACTCACCCCTGCTAGGTGGGTATTTAGCATGATTTTGCCCAAATTACCTGAGCTAGTCAGTGTAGAACCTGCGTTAAATCCAAACCATGCCAACCATAGAATAAAGCCGCCCAATGTGACAAGCGTGAGATTATGACCGGCAATCAAACGCGGCGTGCCATCAGGGGCAAAGCGACCAATACGCGGTCCAAGCACGATAATACCCGCGAGCGCTAACCACCCACCGACAGAGTGCACTACCGAAGAGCCTGCAAAATCAATAAATCCAAGCTGGGCAAGCCAGCCTTGACCGCCATAATAGCCGCCCCATGCCCAACTTGCTACGACTGGATAAATCAATCCGCAAGTCATCAACGTACCAATCAGATACCCTGAAAATTTAATGCGCTCCGCCATCGCACCACTGGCAATGGTGGCGGCGGTGGAAGCAAACATCATCTGAAAAAACAAATGTGCCCATTGCATATTGCTAAGCTGCTCTGGTAAAAACTCGCTTTGACCCACGTAACCTGTCGGGTTGTTGCCTGCCATCAAACCGTAGCCCAAGATATAAAAAATTAACCCGCCAATCGCCATGTCGGTGTAGTTTTTCATCAACACATTCACGGTATTTTTACTACGCACTGAGCCTGCTTCAATGAGCGCAAAGCCCGCCTGCATAAAGAACACCAGCAAACCGCCAATAACCACCCACATCACATTTTGGTAGTCATATAGCTGCTCATTGGTGGGCGTCGCAGCGTACACCGAGGAATGTTGATAAAAAACCATCACGGATAATAGCCATTTATAGGCTTTATTAAACCGTTTACTGGTATGCCGTTGAACCGTATTGTTTAATTTTCTCATGAAGCTTTTACCCTTATGCCCTTATGCCCTCGATAAAAAACTATCGCTCAAGTATTAATCAGTTTTGCCAAGACAAGGAACGCAAATTGTGTACCAAATAAGAAAATGATTAAAAAATAGCGGGTTTTGAAAGCGCATAAAAAAGCGCTTTAAGCCGTGATGACTTAAAGCGCTAATAGTTGAGGTTAATGGCTATAAGGACTCGTTATCTGAAGTCTTACCTGTTTTATGGATATCTTCAGTGGGATTGCCTTCTGTCACCGTACCATCATTGGTGGGATTATCGTCCTTAGCTTTTGGATTAAAGGCTTTATTACGCGCATCGGCATTTTCAAGCCACAGCGCGTTTAAAATCGCCAATAATACCGCAAACCCCAATCCTAATATCCACGCAAAATACCACATTGTGTTCTCCTATTGAGTTGCCTTGATTTGGGTCAGTAAAGTGAATGCTCTTGCTCTCGAACATAAGCCTTGGTCACTTTACCGCGCATCACGCTATATGCCCAGCTGGTGTAGCCTACAATCATCGGTAATAACACCACCACGACAAACAACATAATCATCAAGGTAAGATGACTCGATACACTGTCCCAAACCGTCAAGCTTGAACGTGGGTCGCTAGAGGATGGCATGACAAACGGAAATAACGCCACCCCTGCGGTCATAATCACACTAAGCACAGCAATACTGGATGCGATAAATGCGGTCAAGGTTTTACGCGCTTTTAACAATATTGCCGTGACAATCGGCATGATGACACCAAGTACAGGGAATGCCCATGCCAGCGGATACTGATGATAATTTGCCATCCATGCGCCCGCTTGACGCGTCACCTCTTTGTTGAGCACATTTGGCAAGGCTTGGGGGTCAATGTGGCTGGTGATACGATAGCCGTCAATCGATTGTATCCATACCCCTGCCAGCACAAACAACACCGCCATCACCAGACTACTGATAGCAGCGTAGTTAAGGGTACGATGTTGCACCTCATCAAGGGTGCGATGCGCCAAATACGCCCCACCTTGCATAATCAACATAGACGCACTAATCAAGCCACACAGTAGGGCAAATGGATTAAGCAATGCCCAAAATGAGCCTGTGTAAGTCGATACCAAATGGTTATTAAAACTAAATGGCACGCCTAAAAACAAATTACCAAATGCCACGCCAAACACTACAGCCGGGATAAATGAGCCGACAAACAACCCCCAGTCCCACGCTTTGCGCCAGGTGGGATTGTGTATCATACTGCGATATTTAAACCCCACCGGGCGGAAAAATAACGCCCACAATACTGCCATCAACGCCCAATAAAAACCGCTAAAGGCAGTGGCGTACACCATCGGCCATGCCGCAAAAATCGCGCCACCTGCCGTGATAAACCATACTTGGTTACCCTCCCAGTGCGGACCAATGGTATTGATAATCACCCGGCGCTCTTCATCATCTTTGCCGACAAAAGGCAGTAACGAACACACGCCCATATCATGCCCATCCATGATAGCAAACCCAATGAGCAGCGCACCGACCAATAACCACCAAATAATTTTGAGTGTTTCATAATCAAACAACATGATTCACCTCGGCTGTATCATGGGGCAAATTTAATGAAGGACTCACATGAACCTTGTGAGTATCTTCGCCATAGTATTTGCCTGTACCTAGACTTGCGGGTCCTTTACGGGCATATTTCACCATCAAGTACATTTCAATCATCAGCAGCACCGTATAAAAACCAACAAATCCCGCCAGCGAGGCATAGACATTTGCCACGCTAATGTTGGAGACTGAAAAATACGTTGGTAACATGCCATAAATCGTCCAAGGTTGACGCCCATACTCGGCAACAAACCAACCAAATTCAGCAGCAAGCCAAGGCGCAGGCAGCATCAATAATGCCCAACGTAACAGCCAAGGTTTTTGGATAAAGTTATCTTTGACACTTGACCAAAGACTAATCGTAAACAATGCCAACAATAAAAAGCCCAAACCCACCATGGCACGAAATGACCAAAACATCGGAACAATAGGTGGAATGGTGGCATCGGTGGCTTGTTTAATCATTGCCGGCGTGGCTTTGCTGACATCTGGCGAATAGCGTTTGAGCAATAACCCAAAGCCCAAGTCTTTTTTTACCTTTTCAAATTCTGCCACTGTCACAGGATTTGGGGTTGAACCTGGGGGTGCACTGCGTAATTGATCCAGTAGCAACACCGCTTTTTGACCATTGATGATACGTTTTTCATTGATGATTTTGATGTCATGGATACCCAAAATCGGGGTATCTAGTGAGCGCGTCCCAATCAAGCCCATCACATACGGAATTTGCACTGCCCAGTTGTTTTTTTGCTCGGCTTGGTTGATATCGGCAATCAAATTAAAACTGGCAGGCGCAGGCTCGGTTTCCCACATCGCCTCTATTGCTGCCATTTTGGTTTGCTGTGCCAAACCAATGGAATAACCCGACTCATCACCCAGTACGATGGTGCTACAAATCGACGCAAAACCAAATGCCGCCGCGACTTGAAAGCTGCGTTTGGCAAATTCGACATCGCGTTTTTTGAGCAGATACCACGCTGAGATGGCAAGCACAAAGGTCGCTCCCACCGTATAGCCGGCAGAGACGGTATGCACAAATTTGTTCTGCGCCTCAGGGTTAAATAATACTGCGGCAAAATCGGTCATTTCCATGCGCATGGTTTGGTAACTAAACTCTGCGCCAACCGGATTTTGCATCCACCCATTGGCAATCAAAATCCACAACGCGGATAGATTGGTACCCAGTGCCATCAACATAGTCACCAGTAAATGCTGTCCGCGTGACAGTCTATCCCAACCAAAGAAAAACAGTCCGACCATGGTCGATTCTAAAAAAAACGCCATCAAGCCTTCAATGGCAAGCGGCGCCCCAAAAATATCGCCCACATATTGCGAGTAATATGCCCAGTTGGTACCAAACTGGAATTCCATGGTGATACCGGTGGTGACACCCAAGGCAAAGTTGATGCCAAATAGTTTGCCCCAAAAACGCGTCATGTCTTTCCACACTTCTTTGCCTGTCATCACGTACATCGATTCCATGATGACCAGCAGCCACACCATGCCCAGTGTGAGTGGTACAAATAAAAAATGATATAACGCCGTGACTGCAAATTGCAGACGGGAGATATCGACGAGATGTTCTGTTATCATGTTGACTCCTTGGTTTGACAACCAATTCAGATGTCAATTACCCTCATGCGTGGTTTAAAAAAGGGTAATTTTTTATTTACAAACATTATATAAATCTATAAATTATTTGTCATGCGGCATAATGTCGCACCCGACTACAAAATACTATGATTAGTATTCCGTTGCTGCTACCATCTTCTCATACCATGTCAAAGATGGTGATAGTTGAATGAGTAATAGTTTATGGGTCTCTTGAGGGTAGTATTTTAAAGTGGGCTCGTTCATCGCTTTACTTATTTAATTGTCTTTTATATGGCTTTTTATATGCCTTTATCAAGGTATTATCAACCCTCATTGGTGGGCACGGTGTTTACACTTTTTTGTCTCATTGCCTTGATGAGCATGATTTGTCGTACCTAACCCGTGCTTGATACGCTATGATATGTCCATTGATTTTATCGTTACTGTTAACCAACCATGTCTGAAACTTCTGCTGTCAACCAAACCCTTCGTCACTATGCCGCTATGGCAAAGCGACCGATTTATATGGCATGGGGACTGTCAGTTGTGTCCACGCTGGTATTGATTGTGCAGTCTTGGCTGATTGCGGTCATCTTTGCAGATTGGTTAACACAAATTACCCATCACCGCCCTGCCACTGACGTATTTTTTGATTATCTGCCGTGGCTGATGGGATGTCTGTTGCTACGTCCTTTACTGCATTTTTGCAAAGACCAGCTGGCGTTAGACGCGGGACTACAAGTAGCCAGCATCCTACGAAAAACGCTAGTTGAAAAACTGGCACAAGTAGGTGCGGCGCGCGACCAGTATGGCAGTGATGGCGGGCTTGCCAGTATGGTGATTGAGCAATGTGACGCCTTAACGGGCTATGTCAGCCGTTTTTATCTGCAGCGACTGATTGTGGTGACCACGCCTATCATGCTATTAGTCGCCGCTGCGACCCAAAGCTGGATAGCGACGCTGATTTTACTACTAACTGCACCGCTAGTCCCTGTATTTATGGTATTAATTGGTCATGCCACCGCCCGTAAAAGTCGGCAACAATTTGCCGCGATGGCACAGCTGAGCGGGCGATTTTTGGATTGGTTACGTGGTACAGCGACACTGCAACGGCTGGATGCTGTTGGGCACGCCAGTCAAGATATCGATGCTTCAGCCGAAGCCTACCGTATGCGCACCATGTCGGTACTCAAAATTGCGTTTTTAAACACCGCCGCGCTAGAACTATTAGCCGCGCTGTCGATTGCGCTACTTGCCGTGTATTTGGGTTTTGGTTTAATCGGTATTTTACCTTGGCAAAAAAACACGGTACCTGTGCCTTACCAGTCGGCGCTATTTTTACTGCTGTTGGCACCCGAATTTTATGCCCCGCTACGTCAATTGGGCGCGGATTATCATGTCAAAGCGCAAGCGGAAGGTGCGATTGCCGAATTATCACCGTTGTTAGCGTTTGCGTCAGCTGAAAAAACAAAAGCTAATCATTTTTTGTTAACCGCACCCCCTGCCATTGACGCGAATAATATTTGGGTCAATCATCAGCAGCGCACACGGCTCGCGCCGTTAAGTTTTGCTATTGCCGCAGGGGAACGGTTAGCGATTGTCGGTCAAAGTGGCAGCGGCAAATCCACCCTATTGCAAATTTTTTTGGGTTTTTGTGCCTATCAAGGCGATATTTTTATTGATAACCAAAATTTTAACACCATCAATTCCACGCAATTTCGCCACCAAATCGCCTATTTGTCGCAGCAAACCATGCTACTGCCGATGAGTATCGCCGATAATTTGCGCCTGCCAAACCCAACCGCCAGTGATGACAAACTATGGCAAATTCTTGCGCAAGTGGGCTTAAAACCTTTGATAAAAGCACTGCCAAATCAGCTAGATACTCAGTTAGGTGAACGTGGTAGCGGGTTGTCGGGGGGGCAGCAGCGACGACTGGCAATAGCCCAGTTACTGTTGCAAGAGGCGCACCTTTGGCTACTCGATGAACCCACTGAGCATTTAGATAGTGATACCGCAGCCGAGATTAATGGGTTATTACAACAAGTGACGAGGGGGAAAACCGTGTTATGGGTGACGCACGATGCCACAAACCTGCCTTGGCTGGATCGGCAAATAAGCGTTGATATTGCATCTACTTTGGCGAAGGCGTAACGGTATGACAGACTCTAATTGTGAAAACAATAGTGAAAATAGGCTTATTAGTCAAAATAACCTTGTCAAAACTCACCGGCAAAAAAAAGCAAACAGTCATCAAACCTTTCGTTTAACCCAGCTGTTTAGCACGCAGCTAGATAAATGGCTCATTGCTGCCTTGTTAGGCATAATGACTGCGTTATCGGTGATTGGGCTATTGATGACGTCAGGGTGGTTTATTTCTGCGGCAGCAATGGCGGGGATGGTGGCGCTGGGCTCACACAGTTTTAATTATCTGGTACCGGCAGCGATTATCCGTGTGATGGCGATGGTACGTACCGCAGGACGCTATGGTGAAATGATGGTATCCCACCATGCGGTGTTTGGTTTGTTGCAGCGGCTGCGAGTGCGGTTTTTTAACCAGTTTGCACGCCTGCCACTGGCAAATTTATCAAGTACCCTACAATCTACCCATGCCATGCACCGTTTAACCCATGATATTGAGGTACTCAATGAGTTGCCACTGCGCGTGGTATCGCCTTGGCTAGTCGCGACAACCGCAAGCTTACTAGTAGCCACCTTACTTTATCAGTATGAGGTTAACCCCGTCTTGATTGCCATATTTTTAATCGCAGGTTTGATGCTGCCTGCCATGCTGACATGGCGCAGTATCAAGCACGCCCGCGCTCATCAGGCATTGGCAGAGTCTAGGCGTGTCAGTTTGCTCAATCCGCTATCGGCGCTTACCCATTTATTGATTTGGCAGCGCTGGCAATCCGAATTGACTGCTTTTAACAGCCTCGACACTCAACATACGCATCAGCAAAAGCGCATCCAGCGCGCCCAGTCATTGGTCATGCTGATCATGCAGTGGCTGATTGCAGCGGTTTTGGTCGGCTTGTTAGTGGGTTTTTATCACACGCCCCTTGTCATCAGTGTGCCGATGTTGCTTGCGCTATCCCTCGGTATCATGGGCATGACTGACTTGCTAGCGCCGTTAGTCACCCATTCGCTAGCCCTTGGCAATAGTTTGGCAGCAAAACATCAACTCAATGAATTACTCAATCCTTCGCTACAACCTAGCCATCATTTAAACCATGATTTAGCCCCTTTACCCATTGATGTTGCGCGCCTAAATGCGCCACTCACACTCACCATCCATCAGCTCGCTGGCAAAATGCCGCAGGCGATTGTCGGTTTCAAAGCTATCAGCTTGACTGCCACCCAAGGCATCCCTGTATTGATTACTGGGCGCTCGGGCGCGGGCAAATCAACACTGTTACAAGTGCTAGCCCATGAACTAGCACCGCAACAAGGCAGCATCGAGCTCAATGGGATGGATTGGCTAGCCTTACAAAATACGCCCGCGCTCACAGGTTATCTGGGGCAGCAGATTGATATTTTTGACCAGACCTTGGCGACCAATTTAAGATTGGGCAACACCTATGCCAGTGATGAACAGCTTTGGCAAGTGCTGGGTAAGGTTGGACTCAAAGACTGGGCGCGCAGTCAGCCGCTACAATTACAGACCCCGCTAGGGGAATACGGGCAAGCCATTTCCGGTGGTCAAGCCAGACGTATTGCCTTGGCACGGCTATTACTTAGCCCAAAAAAAATCTTGCTGCTTGATGAACCGTTTGCGGGACTTGATAAAAAAAGCCGTGAAGCACTGTGGCAAATGCTGGTAAAACATCAGCAGCAAGGCATTTTAATCATTGTCACCCACCATCTTTGGCAAACTGACCATCCAATTAATATCGTGCAATTACCTGAGCCTGATGTTTTAATTTAACCTGTCTAGGGAAAAATTAATTTGACAGGCAAAAAAATTGATAAAAACATTTTTGAACATTGCTGCAGGCGCTTATCTAAAGCAAATTTTTTTAATCCGATTGCTATAACCTACCTAGCTCGATTCTGCGTTATCGCTAAGTTTCTGCTGTCTTAATTTTTGTATGATAGTACTATCCAATCAAGGGTTATCAACAACTATATTAACAACCGCAGGAAAACCTATGAACTTAGCAAAATTTAACCCCTCATTTTTAGCCACTGGGCTTAGTGTAGCTCTGCTTAGTGTCGTTACAGGTGCGACAGTCACCGCCTGTGCGAGCACCTCAGCGGCACCACAAGCGCAAAAAATGCAAAAACGCCATCCAGCCAATGCCAAGAACTTTGAGCAACACTTACAAGCTATGCAAGCCAACGCGCAAGCAGCCGCCAATGCCAGCATCAGTGCCTCTCAAGCAGTCGCCTTGGTACAAAAACAAGCCGCGAACACACGCATTGTTGGTGTACAATATCATGACAATAGCAACCGACCCAACCCAAATCCTGCCCGTAGCGGCAACAACGCCGATGACAACATTGTCGGCTACCGGGTCATGACCCTTAGTGCGAATGGTCAACCACAACTCTATATCGTCAATGCGTCTAATGGTCAAGTGACCCAAGCAACTATGCCATCATGGCCATCACGGCCATCACGCCCAGCGCGTCCGCCACAACCCAATAACACCAATAACATGGGCAACCCCAACAACAATCAACCGCCTGCGCCGCCTGCCACCAATATCAGCCTAGAGCGCGCCATGCAATTGGCAGCAAGCCAAGTGGGTGGTGAAGCCATTGGCGCCCATTTAGGTGGGGATAAAGGGGGTAAAATGGGTGGTCATGGTCCTCGTGACGGTCAACGCCGCCCTAACAGAGACCCACAAATGGGCAATACAGGCATGCCGCCTGCACCAAACCCTGCCCAAAATCAACCACCAAGAACCCCAAGCTATCAAATTGAGGTGGTAAAAGGTCAAGAAATCTACCATGTCAAAGTTGATGCCCAAACAGGTGCTGTGAGCGATGTCAAATCACTTAACGACCTCAACCGTCGTGCGCCTACTCAGCCATAATTGAGCGACAAATGGCAACCTTGCTTATGAGCAACACCGTCATTCTTAGAATGGCGGTTTTTTGTGTTATAGTCTATTTGTTTAACAGTATTCGTGTATAAAGGTAACCCAATGAGAGTATTACTCGTCGAAGATGACGTCTTCATTGCCGACAGTCTGATTGATAGTCTAGAAGAAGAAGCCTATGCAGTAGACTGGGCAAAAGATGGGCGAGAAGCGATTTTGACCCTCAAAGTCGAAGCGTATGACATGATTTTGCTGGATTTGGGCTTGCCAGAAATTGACGGCATGAGCGTGTTAGAGACGCTTCGCAGTGCCAAAATCGACACGCCTGTACTGGTGCTGACCGCCCGAGACCAAATCAAAGACCGCGTGAAAGGACTGGATGCTGGGGCAGACGACTATATGACTAAGCCGTTTGCGATGAGTGAATTACTCGCTCGTATGCGTGTATTGGTGCGCCGCTCACAGGGCAATAGCCAAAACACCCTACAAGTCAGCGACTTAACCCTTGATATCAATGCCAAACGCCTCAAACGTGACGGCATAGAAATCGATATTACCGCCAAAGAATACATGCTGCTCACCACTTTTATGAACGCGCCCGATAAAGTGTTTTCAAAAAGTGAATTGGAAAATTCTATCTACAATTGGGAAGCTGGGATAGAAAGCAATGCCATTGAATTTTTAATCTATGGACTGCGCAAAAAAATTGGTCAAAAACGGATTAAAAACATCCGTGGTTTGGGCTGGTATATCAGCGCCGAATCCCAAGACTAACAAAAAGCGATAGAAAAAAGGCTCAAAAATATCCAGACAATGACCGCCAAGTACCCACGAAAATGACCATGGCTAACCCTACAAAAACCGCCCTATCCTTGCAAAAATCGTTGCAAAAATCACTACAAAAACAATTGCTGGTTTGGATACTTGGCACGTTACTATCGATTGGCATTTTGGTACAGATTGCGGTATTTTGCTATACCTATCAAGAGTTTAATACCTCACAAGAAACCAATCTTAGCTATCTTGCTGAGCTGGTTAGCTCGCGCTCAACGGTGCGACCACCCCCGCATGAACTAATTCCCAATAGGCGAAACCTAGATAACAATCTTTTACCGCATGACTTACCACCGCCTATACCGTCTATACCAGCTATGATAGCTTCTGCCCCTAGCAGTAGCACGCCGACCACTGTTTTCTCACCCAATGATGAAAGCAGCGTACTACAGTATCAAGGCGTTAAAGATGGTGTGCAAGTTGATATCTTCCCTGCCCGTTTTGGCAAAATTGACACCAATTTTATTACGCCTATGGCTCATCCGCAATTAATTAACACCCCTATCGGTTTTAGTGAATTAACCCTTGATGGTGAAATTTGGAAAGTCTTTCGTAAAGACACTCCAAGGCGGGTGATTTTTGTGCGTCAACCTGTCGAATGGCAGAAAAAAATTGCCTTAAAATCGGCTTGGCAATCCATTATCCCAATTTTACTAACCACCCTGTTGCTGCTTGCACTATTGCCTTGGGTATTAAAGCGCGTATTGCGTCCGATTCAGTTATTAGCTAGGCAAATGGCAAAGCGTCACGGTCAAGATCTCAGCTTAATCGAGCTGCCCACTGACAGCCAACATCGCTCAATTCTGCCCAGCGAGCTCATGCCCTTGGTCATTGAAATCAATGCGTTGTTACAACGGGTTGACACGCATATCCAAAACCAAAATCGCTTTATCGCGGATGCAGCACATGAGCTACGCTCGCCGTTGACCGCAATCTCGCTGCAAGTGCAACAACTGCAAAAATACAGTCAAGACGCGGCGATGTATAGCGACCCTGCAAGGCAAGCCAAATTCAAACAAAACATTCATAAACTCGCTGTCAGAGTAGAACACAATCAACATTTGGTGGAACAGCTACTCACTCTTGCCCGTATGGAAGCCCAGCAATCACAGCTGACCGAGCGCACCAACACGCCTACCGATTTAATCGCAGTGCTACGAGAAGCCATCAAACTGCTATTTCCGATTGCCGATAGCAAAGACCAAACCCTGTCAGTTGACAACCATCTCACCGCGCAGGGTGCGTCAGCGACGCAGGTCAGTCTAGATGAAACTGCCTTGTTTATCCTGCTCAAAAACCTACTGCAAAATGCCATTTTATACACCCAAGCCACAGGCAATATCGCTGTTGTCATTGACCAAATGACTATCGAAGATTTAACGCAGACGTCAAGCAGCACCGATTCCACTTATGCCACCCAAGACACCTATGCCACCCATGCCAACTTCGCTAACCCATTGACCCCGACCCCTGTGTTGGTGAACAACGCTAGCAACAAACCCAATCACCGCGCAAAACGACTCATCGTCCAAGTTGCCGATACCGGCATTGGCATTGATGCAGCCCATTATCAGGACGTCTTTCAACCCTTTTACCGCGTCAATCAAAATGCGTCAAGCGCATCCCTAGCACACGGACAAGGGCAAGGACAACCAAGTAGCACACAAACCCATAGTGATACTGCGAAAAAATCTTTTTCCTCCAAAGACACAAGCGCCCATTCAGGTTTGACGGTGATTGGCGGTACCGGCTTGGGTTTATCGATTGTTTATCAAATTTGTCAACAAGCCAATATCGATATTTATCTGAGTCCTACGCAAGTGGTTGAGAATAACGCCCAAACCACTGCCACCACCCAAGGCTTAACGGTAACCTTGGTGTTTCAGCCTGCCTCAAAAACAACGTAATTTTATCAAATCATCGCTGCTTTTTTTAAATCATTGCTCAATCTAGTTTTCTCAAACGTATAATTGCGGTATAAAGTACAACAACTATGCTTGGGTAAAACGGAAGTCAACTTTAAGATGTTTGATTTTATATCGAAAAAAAATAAAAAAAATGCGCTAGACTCAATGCATGACAAGCCATCGGGTGTGTTTAATAAACTGGTATTTTATAGCGGTTTATTCGCTGTATTGCTTGCGATTATTGAGACAGGGTTTGTTTTTAAAGTTTGGTTGCATGGCGTGGCTTCGACGCTTTATTTGCTAGTACTTGGGCTTAATTTTATTGAGTTATTGAGTCAATATGTGCAAAAAGGTATACGCTCAAAGCTTGTGCTCACGTTTGATTTGTCCATTGCTTTATTAGTCATTGCGTTATTGGTGACACATTTTTTTGCCGATAACAGCTCTTTTTTATACAAATTCTTGTTTGAAAAATCGCTGATAAAAATTGCGTTGTTGGTTTCTTTTATTCGTCAGTTATTGGTGATGGAGTTTAGCTTTAAGATAGTCGTTGCCCATCCTGCCCAGTTGTTTATTTTAAGTTTTTTATTGCTTATTTTGCTCGGCACGTTTTTGCTGATGATGCCAAATGCCACGTATGGTCATATTGCGTTTGTTGATGCTTTATTTACTGCCACGAGTGCGGTGTGTATTACAGGTCTGGCGGTAAAAGATACAGGCGCTTTTTTTACCCCATTGGGTCAAATCATTATCATGTGTTTGTTTCAATTGGGCGGCTTAGGGATTTTGACTTTTGCCACTTATTTTAGTTATTTTTTTCGGGGACGCATCAGTTATCAGACACAGCTACAGATTGGGCATGTGACCTCAGCCAATCGTATGAGTGATGTACTAAAGACGCTCAAAGTAATTTTTGCGGTCACGTTTGCGGTGGAGTCCGTGGCAGCCATGGCGATTTATCTCAGTATGCTTGATGTCCCTATGAGTATCCATCGCCGCATCTTTTTTTCGGTTTTTCATGCCATCTCTGCATTTTGTAATGCAGGTTTTTCAACGATGAGTGATAGCTTATATGAGTTACAACTGCGCTTTAATTATCCGTTACAAATGGTTGTGGCGGTGACGTTTTTGTTTGGGGGGTTGGGGTTTGCGATAGTTGCCAATGTCGTGGAATATTTGCGCCATCAGGTGATGCGCCTGTTGTTTCCTAACCGCTCACGATATGGTGCCAAGCCGTGGCTACTGAGTATCAATAGTCGCATTAGTCTAGTGACGACCGTATCCTTGCTAGTGCTTGCCTTTGTCAGTGTGCTTGCCTTTGAGTGGCAAGGCACCTTAACTGAGCATACCAGTGTCATAGGCAAACTTGTGACAGGGTTTTTTGTGGCAGCTGCACCGCGCTCATCAGGAATCAACGTGGTAGACATGGCACAGCTAGCGCCGCCGACCGTGATGCTTACCATTGCACTGATGTGGGTTGGGGCATCCCCAAACTCTACAGGCGGTGGTATCAAAACCACGACTTTTGCGGTCGCTGTGCTCAATATTGTGTCACTGGCACGCGGCTATTCTCGTATCGAAATATTCCGTCGTGAAATTGCGGATATCTCAGTGAAACGGGCATTTGCGATTATCTGTTTGTCAGTGATTATCATTGCTTTTGGCTGTACGTTAATACGCTGGGCAGAGCCCAACATGAGTATGACAGAAGTGTTATTTGAAAGTGTTTCTGCTTACACCACCACAGGGTTAAGCTTAGGTATCACCCCGCATTTAAGTGCGTTTAGCAAATCTGTCCTGATTGGGCTGATGTTTTGTGGACGGGTTGGGGCGTTGACCATCTTAATTGCGTTATTAAATCGCCCAAGGCATCAAAGCTATCGCTATCCTAGCGAAGAGATTATTATCACCTAAAGATAAATTGATAAGGTATAGATATGAAATACATCATCGTCGGTCTAGGCAATTTTGGCTCATCACTTGCCACCAAACTCACCAGTCAAGGGCATGAGGTCATTGGTATTGATATCGATATGGATAAAGTTGAGCGCTACAAAGAATCCATTTCACACACGATTTGTATCGATTCTACCAGTGAAAACGCCGTCTCGGGGTTACCCATTGCCCAAACAGATGTGGTGCTCATTACCATTGGCGAAGACCAAGGGCAAAACGTGATGGTCACTGCCCTATTCAAAAATCTTAATGCCAAATATATCATTAGCCGAGCCATTAACCCACTGCATGAAAAAGTGCTACAAGCATTGGGGGTTGATGATATCATCCAGCCCGAAAACGAGGCAGCAACGCACTGGGCAAAAAAACTGTCGCTAAATGGCTTAATTGATTCGTTTGAGCTCGATAACGATTATAGTATCGTTCAAATACAGACACCGCCTACATTTTACGGTAAAACAGTTCACGCACTTGATTTAATCAATCAATTTAATGTGATGCTGTTAACCACCATTTCATTTCACCAAAACCAATTTGGTTTTGGTCGAAATCAAACTAAATCCAAAATTGATGGCATTGTGCATCCAGATTTTGTCATTGAGCCTGATACGGTTTTAGTATTATTTGGGGAAACCAATGACTTAAGACGACTGTTCAAGTATATGCACGCCTCACAGAATAGTTGACAATACTCCATCAAAGCATCTAGTCGTTGTGGCTAATTTTTGGTTTTCGCTAGGCTTCTTGTGTTTTCACAACGGCTTGCCACCTTGTAGGTCGTGAGCCAAAATTTTTGGTCACAAAATGGTCACGTTTTGGTCACAAGCGTTTGGTCACGTTAGTTTTACTAATATATCCTTCAGAGCATATCTTTTAACTTAACAATCAGTCAGTCAAAACACAGTTAACAAGTAAAAGATTTGTCGAAAAAATAAATTTCTTATATTCAATAACTTAACTAAACACCAATACGAAAAAAAACCTCAAATCAGGGGAGATTTGAGGCATAAAACTTTAAAAATTTCGTT
>ERZ501028.57-NODE-57-length-20459-cov-16.331455_pt1 | contig 20459 bp, 24 predicted proteins | sample MGYA00248895_ERZ501028 | MGnify/ENA primary metagenome ERZ501028 (study PRJEB25958, sample SAMN03398576) | human skin metagenome | study: EMG produced TPA metagenomics assembly of the Human Skin Microbiome Metagenome (human skin metagenome) data set.
GCCGCTGGTGGTGACCCCGTTGGCAGTGGCCACGCGTTCGAGATAGGAGTCCAGAGCTTCCTCGGGGGCGGGTCTGGGGCGGATGGGCAGCAGCGTCGACATCAGGCGCTCCTCTGATGGGCGGAAGCAAAAGTGGGAAAGGAGCTGCCGGCCGCGGAGGCGATCGCGGCCCAATCCTCACCGCGGACATGGGTGTCGAAGGCCTCGAGCAGTCGCAGACGAGCTTCGGGGTCGAGGTCGGCGTGGAAGCGGTCCACGGACTCGAGGGAGAGATCGGGAGCGGGGCCGGAGTCCGGCAGGCCGCGGGCGTACTCCACCCATGCCCATGCCGGGACGAGGGTGCGGGCCGGCCAGAACGGGTGCCGGGGCAGATGTACGGCGGGGATGCGGGGCAGGGAGGGGACAGCCAGGAGGGTCCCGCGTCGGTAGGCGTAATCGACGAGCCCGTCGTCCACGAGAGCCTGCGCGCGGGCGAGCAGCCGGTCGCACTCGCCCGGGGTCAGGGTGCCCCGGGTGCGGACCCGGGTGAGCAGGTCGTGCTGGTTCACGACGGCCGGGATGCCGTGCGCGACGAACACGGCGCTGCCGGTGGCGTCCTCGCCCAGTGCCTCCAGGAGCAGGGTGTGCAGGGCGAGGGCTTCGAACGCCTGGTCTTCCAGGTCACGGAGCCGCGACCAGCGGGTTGACCGCCAGGGATCGACCACGGTGGGGATGTGCTGGGGCCGCAGACCGGTGGCTGCGCAGAGGTCCGTGAGCTGGCGCAGAAGGGCGCGTCGCCGGGCCCGGGCCAGGGCCAGGGCGGTCGGGCTTTCGGGCTGGAACGGTGCTGGGGCGACGACGGAGCTCGAGGGCAGCGAGTCCTGGTGCTGCAGCTGCTGCAGGTGCGCTCGGGCGCGGGATTCGTTCAGCAGCGCGGGGTCCAGCGTGGCCAGCTGCTTCATCACGATGCCTGGTTCGCCGGGCGGATGGGTTCCCCGCTGATTCCCTGCTGGCCTGGAAGTGCCCCCGAGGGGCGGTCGGGGCAGGACGTCGCCGTCAGGCTCGTGGGCATCTGAGGCGGTACAGATGCGGCGCAAGACCGATAGGTGGGACCTGGAGGTCTTCGACCCCTGCAGGGCGCGCGTCGTCAGCTCGTCCAGGCGTCGGAGACGGGCCAGCTCCTCTGTGGTGGCGGCGCGGGTCGGCGTGAAGGTCCGCTCGTGGGTCAAGAGGGTGTGGCAGCGCAGGCAGACCGGGGCCAGGGCCAGGCGCCAGCGCAGTGCCCGGTAGCCGGTCAAGGGGGTGCAGCTTGGGCAGAGCCAGACGTCGTGCCGGTGCAGGGCCCATCCGCGGCGGTGGTGGAGGCCGCGTCCGCGGAGGATCAAGGGCCAGCCGGCCATGGTCATCCTCCTGATCTGGCCGGCGTCCAACCCGGTGCTCCGGTGCACCGCGTCCGTCAGGCCCGGAGGCAGATCGGCGTCGGCATAGCGGGGCGGCAGGGCCAGGGGAGGGGTCAGGCCGGTGGCGTTGAACCGGCGCACGTATCCGCTCAGAGACTCGCCGACGATCGGGGCGAGAGCGGACGGTGGATGCTCTTGGTTGGTCACCTCTTGGCCTTGCGGTTCTGCTCCCGGCGGGAGGTCAGGGTGGCTTCGCGGGCCAGGTCCGCTTCGGCGGCTTCGGCCCGCGCGGACAGGCGCACGCCCTGCAAGTGCTCACTGACCAGCGTGGTGTCGCCCTGGTCAAAAGCGTCGAGTAGGGCTGTGGTGATCAGCTGGTGAGTGTCCCCGAGGTGGCCCTGGGTACGGGCCCATATCTGTCCTGCCAGTTCTCGGGTGAGGGTTCCCTCGGTCGCCGAGTCCAGGTAGGGCATGAACTTCTTCTCGGCCCCGGCCAGCAGTTGCTGCCATGCCACGCGCTCGGTGGTGTCCTGCTGGACGGTGTAGGGCTGCAGAGCGAAGGCGCGCAACCGGGCGGCCACCTGGGGGTCCTGGTAGACGGGGCCGCCTTCCATGTTGGCGCCTACGAGCACGAGCGTGCCGTCGCGTTCGCCCATCATCGTGTTCAGGAACTTCACGTAGTCGAGGACGTCGCGGGCGCGTGCCTGTTTGGCTCGGAGCATGTTGTCGAGATGCAGCGAATATTTCACAAACGCGCAAATATGTTTCATACGACCACGAGTCACTTAGGTATTGACAGTTGAACCCTGTCCGGGTGCAGCTCGTGGTTCTCCAGTCAGCCCGTGTGCGACGCTGACGCCATGAACCAGCCCTCCATGGCCACCCTGTCTTCGGGAAAAATCACCCTGCGTGACGCCCGTCGCGGGACCACACGGGATGTGGAACTGGAGCCCTTCGAGATGGCAGTGCACCCCCTCCATGACCGGAGCACCGGACGCCCGCTCACGCCTCTGACATGGTTCGAGACCATCAACCTCTGCAACGAGCTATCCAATGCTGAAGAGCTGCAGCCGGCCTACACGCATGCTGGGGACGGACGCTCCGTCACCTGGAACACGAGCGCTGACGGGTACCGATTGCCCACCGAGGCCGAGTGGGAGTACGCCTGCCGCGCCGGAACGACCTCGCCCACCTACGGGCCGCTTGAAGACATCGCCTGGACCAGCCTCGACCACCTTGAGGGCCCCCAGCCCGTCGGCATGAAGAAAGCCAACCCGCACGGTCTGCACGACATGCTCGGCAACATCTGGGAATGGTGCTGGGACTACGCCGATCCCGCCCGCTACGGCGACTACCGCAGTCTGCGCGGGGGTGGCTGGGCGGATGAACCCTGGAGCGTGCGCGCCTCAGTGCGCCGGGGCAGCGCCCCGGACGCCGTCCTGGAGGACGTGGGACTCCGCCTGGCCCGGGGTCTGGTCGGCAGCCCGGGACAAGCTCAGGGCTGGTCCCATGAGGCAGACAGGCAACGAGCCGCCATCTGCGGGCCGCTTCCCGTGGGGTGGACACCCTTGCGGGAGATCTTCGCCTGAGAAGGGAACCGCCCAGCCTCATTCGGCGGAACGGAGCCGATCCGTCGGCAACGACAACATCACCGTCGCGGTGAGATCCGGCGCCTTGGCCACCGCCCTGTCATCGAGCCGCGGCGCCACTGTGACGGCCTCTCGTGAGAACTCCTGGATGCCCACGGGCACCCATGCGTCACCCTCGGTGCGAAGCAGCCACTGTTCGCCCAACGCCTGCAAACCGACGGTGTCAAGCAGTTCTTCGGCCTCGGTCGACTCCATGGGTTCACCGCATCGCCGACGCAGGAGGTCGTAGGGGATGAAGAGGCCTTCGTCGGTCATCTCGATGTACCCGACGTGCTCGCGGTCATCAGCGCGGAGGTGATCTAAAACAGTGGTCACGGTGACAGCCTAGAGTTGTCGACTCGATACCCCAGCCTGCTCCCCGCCCCAGCACGGCAGGGGCGTCCGGCCAGGCTCCCTCACACACCGGATCCCGCCCCCTCTCCGAACGGTTCACGGCGAGTCGCGTGCAGTCTTTGCTGCATCTCGACAACCCCGAGGGTGACGACGTCCTCCACGGGATCGGCCCGGCCACTGACTGTCCCCGTGCTGCTGCGCCCGCGCGCCTTCACCAGGGTCACCGTCAGAGACCCCTGCCTGGGGTCTCCGGCACCGCGCTTCCCGAGCGTTGACCCCACTCACTGACGGGTCTGGGCGCGAGTCGGTTTCGTACCAGTCTTCGCTGCCTTCGTCGATGCGGCAAGGCAGTCCACGGTTCTGATGAGCCGAGGGGTCACTACTCTCCGACGCGCAGCGCCAGAACCCAGCGGATCGCCCCGCAGCATCGGTGCACCACAAGGCACACCTCGGACGCTCCAACCATTGTTTGCAGCACTTGCGCAATGCAGCTCACACGATCGCCTCCCTCCTTGCGGAATACCTGACATGGGTATACGTTTGACTAGTACACGTACCCGGTAGGGGTACTCCCGACGTACAACCCGACATACAAGGAGGACACCTGATGGCTTCGAACGATTACCAGGTGACGGGCATGACCTGCGGCCACTGCGAGATGTCGATCCGCGAGGAGGTCAGCGAGATCCCCGGCGTCCAGGACATCCAAGTCAGCGCGCAGACCGGCAAGCTCAACGTCACCGCCGAGGGCGAGATCGACGACGCCAAGGTCCTCGCGGCGGTCGAGGAGGCCGGCTACTCGGCGGTGCGCGTCTGATGAAGGCCGGAGGACGGCTCGCGCTCTACGGGGCCGGGTTGGTGGTGGCGTTCGGCGGGGCCTTCGGCCTCGCCGGCGCCGTCATTCCCGATAGCTTCGCAGCAGCATGGGCAGAAGGAAGCGGCGTGAACGCACACGGTGAAGGGCACGGCGACGCTGCGCAGGAAACCGCGGAGCCCGCTCTGAACGGGGTCTCCGCAAGCGCGGACGGCTTCGTGCTCTCTCCGGTCCAGGCCCCCACGGCCGCAGGCGAGGATGGAGACCTGAGCTTCCAGATCCTCGACGAGTCCGGCGAACCGGTGACCGAATACACCACCGCGCACGAGAAGGACCTGCACCTGATCGCCGTGCGCACCGACGGCGCCGGCTTCCAGCACGTGCACCCCGAACTCGACACGAGCACAGGCACCTGGTCGGTGCCGTGGACCTGGGACGAGGCGGGCACCTACCGCGTGTACGCCGACTTCACACCCGCGGGCGAGGAAGCCGAAGGCATCACTCTCACCCGCGCAATCGAGGTCGCGGGCGACTTCACCCCTGTCGAGACCGAGGCGCAGCCCACCGACGAGGTCGACGGATACACCGTCTCCCTCAACGGCGACCTCACTGCGGGCACCTCAAGCGAGCTCACCATCTCGGTCGAGCGTGACGGTCAGCCGGTGACCACGCTGGAGCCTTACCTGGGCGCGTTCGGCCACTTAGTGGCGCTGCGCGAGGGTGACCTCGCCTACCTGCACGTCCACGCCGAGGGCGACCAGCCCCAGGCCGGGGACACGGCCGGACCCGACATCGGATTCGCAGCGGAGGCCCCGACCGCCGACCGTTACCTGCTCTACCTGGACTTCCAGGTCGACGGGCAGGTGCACACCGCCGAGTTCGTGATCGACGCCGAGCATGGTGACGGCACGAAGACAGACGATTCGCATTCCGACGGCCACTGACCCGCAGGGCCCGGCGTCGCACGAGAGCTGAGAAAGAAGGAAGAGGATGAGCACATCAGCGCCCCCAACGGGTGGGCCGGACATCGAGTTGGAGATCGGCGGGATGACCTGCGCCTCCTGCGCGAACCGGATCGAGAAGAAGCTGAACAAGCTCGATGGCGTCGCGGCCACCGTCAACTACGCCACTGAGAAGGCTAAGGTCACCGTGCCTGCCGGCTACGATCCGTCACTGCTGGTCGCCGAGGTCGAGAAGACCGGGTACACGGCCGCACTGCCCAAGCCCAAGGACACTACGGCGAACACGTCGGAGACCGAGGCCGGGGAGGAGGAAGACAGTGAGCTCACCTCGCTGCGGCATCGGCTGATCGGCGCGATCGTGCTCACTGTTCCCGTAATCGCGATGGCGATGATCCCCGCGCTGCAGTTCACGTATTGGCAGTGGGCCTCACTCGCCCTGGCCGCACCGGTGATCATCTGGGGAGCTTGGCCGTTCCACAAGGCGGCGTGGACAAACCTCAAGCACGGTGCGGCGACGATGGACACGCTCATCTCGATGGGCACCTCCGTCGCACTGCTCTGGTCGCTCTACGCGCTCTTCCTCGGCACTGCCGGCACTCCCGGCATGACGCACCCCTTCGAGTTCACGATCGCTCCGTCGGATGGCGCGGCGAACATCTACCTCGAAGTCGGCGCGGGCGTGACGATGTTCATCCTCGCCGGCCGCTACTTCGAGAAGCGATCCAAGCGCCAGGCCGGGGCCGCGCTGCGCGCCCTCCTGGAGCTGGGCGCGAAGGAAGTCGCCGTACTCCGCGACGGCGTAGAGGTGAAGATCCCCACCTCTGAGCTGGCGGTCGGCGACGAGTTCATCGTCCGTCCAGGCGAGAAGATCGCCACCGACGGTCTCGTGACCTCCGGCTCCTCCGCGGTGGACGCCTCGATGCTCACCGGCGAGTCCGTGCCGGTCGAGGTCCGCGAGGGCGACTCGGTCACCGGTGCCACCGTCAACGCCGGCGGCCGCCTGGTCGTGCGGGCGACTCGTGTGGGTTCGGACACACAGCTCGCACAGATGGCGAAGCTCGTCGAGGACGCGCAGACCGGCAAGGCCGAGGTGCAGCGTCTGGCCGATCGCATCTCCGGCATCTTCGTGCCGATCGTCATCGTCGTCGCGTTCATCACCCTCGGCGCCTGGCTGGGAGGCGGGTTCCCCGTCGCCGCCGCGTTCACCGCAGCGGTCGCCGTGCTCGTCATCGCCTGCCCCTGCGCGCTGGGTCTGGCAACCCCGACCGCGCTGCTCGTCGGCACCGGGCGCGGTGCGCAGATGGGCGTCCTCATCAAGGGTCCGGAGGTGCTGGAGTCCACTCGCAAGGTCGACACCGTCGTGCTCGATAAGACCGGCACCGTCACCAGCGGCAAGATGACTCTGACCGACGTGATCACTGAGCCCGGTGTGGATCGTGCGGAGCTGCTGCGTTTCGCCGGTGCACTGGAAGACTCTTCCGAGCATCCGATTGCGCAGGCGATCGCCAAGGGCGCGACCCAGGAAGTCGGCCAGCTGCCTACTCCAGAGGACTTCGCCAATGTCGAGGGCAAGGGCGTGCAGGGCATCGTCGAGGGGACCCCGGTCGTCGTCGGCCGCGAGTCTCTGCTGGCGGACTGGTCGCAGAAGCTCTCTCCGGAGGTCGCACAGGCGAAGGCCCAGGCCGAGGGCGAGGGCAAGACGGTCGTCGCGATCGGCTGGGACGGTGCTGCGCGTGGCATCCTGGTCGTCGCCGACACCGTCAAGCCCACGAGCGCCGAGGCGATCCGCGGGCTCAAGGAGATCGGCCTGACCCCGGTGCTGCTCACCGGTGACAACGAGGCCGTGGCCCGCCAGATCGCGTCCGAGGTCGGCATCGACGAGGTCATCGCCGAAGTGCTACCCAAGGACAAGGTCGACGTCGTCACCCGCCTCCAGGAAGAGGGCAAGATCGTCGCGATGGTCGGCGACGGCGTCAACGACGCCCCCGCGCTCGCGCAGGCCGACCTGGGCCTCGCGATGGGCACCGGCACGGACGTCGCGATCGAGGCCTCCGACATCACGCTCGTGCGCGGTGACCTGCGGGCCGCCGTCGACGCGATCCGCCTGTCCAGGAAGACCCTGTCGACGATCAAGACCAACCTGTTCTGGGCATTCGCTTACAACACCGCCGCGATCCCGGTCGCTGCGCTCGGCATGCTCAACCCCATGCTCGCAGGTGCGGCGATGGCGTTCTCCAGCGTCTTCGTCGTCGGCAACAGCCTCCGCCTGCGCGGGTTCACGAGCGTCGCCTCGAAGTGACGTACGAGAACCCACCCATCCACACGAATCCAATAACGAAGGAACACCAGAGAATGAGCAGCTGCTGCAGCACGAACGAGACCAACCCGGCCGTGGAGAACGGTGGACGCGAGAACCTTCTTGGCGGGGGCGCCGATGACATGACTACCTGCCCGGTCATGGTCGGCACCCCGGTCAGCAAGAAGACCGCCGAGGCCGCCGGCCTCTACCGCGACTTCGAGGATGAGCGCTACTACTTCTGCTGCGCTGGCTGTGGGCCCGCGTTCGATTCGGACCCAGCCAAGTACGCCGCCAACATGGCGTAATCCACCAGCGTGCGGGGTGCCGCGGCACCGCTGCGGCACCCCGCCACCTGATCGGAGCGAGCCGACATGACCACTACGACTCCCACCACCGAAACCCATCTCGACACCTGCCCCGCAGGAGGCGACGGCGACGCGTCCGTCCACGGATACATCAGCGATAAGACGAAGTACCGCAATCGCCTGCGCCGCCTGGAAGGCCAAATCCGCGGCATCGATCGGATGGTCGACGAGGACCGCTACTGCATCGACATCCTCACCCAGATCTCCGCAGTCACCAGGGCACTCGAAAACGTCGCCCTCGGCCTGCTCGACGATCACCTCAAGCATTGCGTCCTCGACGCCGCACTCGCCGGCGGACCAGTCAGCGAGCAGAGGCTCGGCGAGGCGTCCGAGGCCATCGCCCGCCTCGTGCGCTCCTGACGCCGGCGCATCAGTTCGATCACGACCAGCATCCAGGAGTTCTTCTATGACCCCACAGCACGTCCTCATCCTCGGATCGGGAGCAGCCGGGGCCGCAGCCGCCCGCACTCTCGCCTCACGCGACGATGTCCGGGTGACGCTGGTGACCCGCACCGGGGAGACGCCCTATACGCGGATGCTCATCAAGGGAATCGCGTTCGGTCAGACACCGCCGGAGATGATCAAGCTCCCGCTGCCTCAGATCGAGGTCATCGCCGACACCGTGCTTAAAGTCGATACCTCGGCGAAGCAGGCCCAGTTGACCTCCGGCGCACAAGTCTCCTACGACGCGCTCATCGTCGCGACCGGGAGCATGCCCCGCTCCCTGCCCGCTGACGTGTTCGGCGGCGACGACGCCGGACAAGGGCGGGTCACCGCTCTTCACTCCGTGGGGGATGCCCTGGGCATCCGAAAGCTGCTGACCGGACTGGGGCGACCCGCGCGGGTAGCGATCTACGGCGGTGGAATCATCGCAGCCGAGACGGCCTCGTCTCTGCAAGCCGACGGACACATGGTCACGCTGGTCTCCCGCAGTTCAGTTCCCGGCGTCGGAGCGTTTGGGGCGCCCGTGGCTGAGCGCCTCGCCGCCGACCATGCCGCCAAGGTGCAGGCCCGATTCGGTCGCACTCTCCAGCATGTCGACGAAACAGAATCCGGTGTCACCATCACCCTCAACGACGGAAATCCCGTCGTGGCTGACTTCCTTCTCCTCGCGCTCGGCACGACGCCCGCAGCCCCGTCACCGTGGACGAACGGTATCGACGTCGACGATCACCTCCGCGCCGCGGCAGACCACGTCTACGCAGCCGGAGGCGTGGCCACGCACCACGACGAAGCACTGGACGCCTGGCGCATCGACCATTGGGAAGACGCCGCCGCACAGGGTGCGCATGCCGCGCGGGCCGCATTGCACGACCTCGGCGTTAGCGACGATCCGGGCGCCTACCTGCCACGCAGCCCTTACATGGCAATGGTCTACGGTCAGATGATCTCCGGAGTCGGGTACACAGCCGGCGCAGACGCCCACCTGGAAGCGGGTGAGGAGTTCATCGTCCGCCACGAGATCGACGGCATCGTCGTCGGCGTCACTGGCATCGACGCAGTCGGCACCGTCTACCAGTGGGGGCAGCAGCTCCACGGCGTGCGGGCATAGGCAATGGCGGGAGACTGTATTAGGCAGATCCCACGGTGGGGCTTCGTGCTCTCGCTGGCAGCGACCATTCTCATGATGGCCGCTGCCAGCGCGCCGTCCTTGTTCTATCCCCAGATCGCCGAACGGCTCGGACTCATCCCCGTCGCCACCACACTCGTGTTCGCGGTCTACACCTTCACCCTCCTGGCCGCGCTGCTCTACCTCGGACCACTCTCCGACCACGTCGGCCGACGTCCGGTCGTGGCCGCCGGTTCTTTGGCGCTGGCGCTGAGCGTGGCCATGTTCTGGTTCGCCGGTAGCCTCGCGGCGCTCCTGGTCGCCCGAGCCTTGCAAGGGCTCGCAGCGGGTCTGCTGATCCCGGCGCTGTCGGCGATGATGATCGACTTCGAGTCCCCGTCACATCGGAACATCGCAGCCCTGTGGAACACGATCGGCCCGATGATTGGCCTTGGGGCCGGGGCTCTCGGTGCTGCACTTCTCCTCGATCTCACCTCCGAACCGACAACTGCCGTCTTCGGGTCGCTCGTGCTTGCCTTCCTCATCGTGGCAACGGTCGTGTGGAGCACACCGGAACTGGCCCCGAAGACCCAGATACGACGTGGCGACCTCCGTCCGCGGTTCACCGTGCCACCGCACCTACGCCGCATGTTCACCGTCGGAGTGCCCGTGATCATCGCCGGGTGGGCGACCAACGGACTCTTCCTTGCGCTCGGAGCCGACCTCGTCGGCAGTGAGCTTGGGGGCTCCACGCACACCCAAGCTGGGATCGTCCTCTTCGCACTGGCGATCTCCGGAGTCACCGCCTCCTCCGTCCTACAGCGGCGTTCCGCCCGCACCATCAGCCTGTATGCGACCAGTGCCCTGGCGTTCGGCACCGCAGTGAGCATCGGCGCCCTCGCACTCGGTTCCTACCCAGCCTATGTCGCCTCGGTCGCGATCGTCGGTTCCGGGTTCGGCACAGCGTTCCTCGGGGTACTGCGCACACTCATGCCCCACACGGCATCGTCGGAACGCGCCGCCGTGATGGCTGTGATCTACACAGTTGCCTACCTGGCATTCGGCGTGCCCACCATCGTCGCCGGATTGCTCGTGCCGGTGCTCACCCTGTCGGGGACGATGACGATCCTCGGTGCGATCATCATCGCCCTCAGCCTCGTCGCCACCGTCCTGCGCCTGCGCATCCCGCACCCGGCCGCAGGCCCGGCAGAGGCTGACGACTTCCCCGAGCCTCCCACCGGCTCTCACCGCCGATCCGCACCCGACCGAGAGGAGCAGCCATGACCTACGTGATCGCGCTTCCCTGCGTGGACGTCAAGGACCGCGCCTGCATCGACGAATGTCCTGTCGACTGCATCTACGAGGGCGAACGCTCGCTCTACATCCACCCCGACGAATGCGTCGACTGCGGAGCCTGCGAACCGGTCTGCCCCGTCGAGGCCATCTACTACGAAGACGACCTGCCCGACGAATGGTCTGACTACTCCAAGGCCAACGTCGAGTTCTTCGACGAGTTGGGTTCTCCCGGAGGAGCCGCGAAGACCGGACCGACGGGCTTCGACCATCCCCTCATCGCCGCATTGCCCATCCAACACGAGCAGACCCTCTGAGAAGGGGTTTCCGATTGATCCATACCGACACAACACACAAGTCTTGACTAGTACCCCCTAGGGGTATAGGGTAGGCATATTGATGAAAGGAAATGACATGCAGAGGAGACTGCGAACAGGACTGGCAGCGGGAGCCCTCGGAGTGGCGCTCGTGCTCGCCGGTTGCGCCAGCGGAGCAGACGACAACCAGCAGACCGACCCCTCGGCTACTGAGGAGCATCAGGGCCACGGCGGCAACAACGCAGAAAGCGGTGATGAAGAGATGGAGCACCCGATGGACGGCGGACCGGCACCCGAGGGTATCGCCGAAGCCAGTGAGCCCACCTACCCTGTCGGTACCGAGGTGCAGCTCACGGCCGACCACATGGAAGGCATGGAAGGGGCTACAGCAACGATTTCCGGCGCATTCGACACGTACACGTACTCCGTGAACTACACGCCCGCAGGTGGCGGCGACCCCGTCACTGATCACAAGTGGGTCGTGCAGGAAGAAATTGAGGATGCCGGCGACGCGCGCCTGGCCGACGGCACAGAGGTGACTCTGCTCGCCGAGCACATGGAAGGCATGGAAGGCGTAAAGGCCATCATTGCTTCGTCCACCGATGAGACGGTCTACATGGTCGACTACGAGACGGACGGCATGAAGATGACGAACCACAAGTGGGTCGTCGAGAGCGAGATCCAACCAGCGTCCTGAGCCGACGTTCGCTTGCCCGGCCACCGGGTGAGCGGCAATCGGCCTGGCTCGATGACGGAGGAGAGGAATCATGACGGACCCGAACTCACAACAGCATCACGGTCACGAAACCGATACACCCGCCCACGGCGAGCATCACCACGGGTCTGTGTCCGCGCACGCCTCGGCGGATGCGCACGGCACGCGCGAGGGTCAGCACACCGGGCATCAGGGCCACGCCATGGACCACGGGCAGCACTCAGGCCACACGGGCCTCGACGAGCACGGCGGCCACGATGAGCATGCCCAGCACGGTGGGTACGGAGATCACAGCGGCCATGGCGGGCACGGGGACCACGTTGGCCAGTTCCGCCGACTGTTTTGGATCAACCTCGTCATCGCCATCCCCGCGGTCGCCCTCTCACCGATGTTCGCCATGCTGCTGGGCTACGAGGTCCCCGGCTGGGCGGGCTGGGTCGCCGCGGCACTGGGCACCGTCATGTACGTCTGGGGCGGCAGGCCCTTCCTCACCGGTGCCGTCAGCGAGTTGAAGTCCCGCAAGCCCGGGATGATGCTGCTCATCGCTCTGGCGATCACGGTGGCCTTCTTCGCTTCCTGGGCCGCCACGCTCGGGCTCGTCCATCATGAGCTCGAATTCTGGTGGGAACTGGCGCTGCTGATCGTAATCATGCTGCTGGGCCATTGGATCGAGATGCGCTCCCTGGCCCAGACCACCTCGGCGCTCGACTCGTTGGCGGCACTGCTGCCAGACGAGGCCGAGCGCGTCGAGGGCGAGAACGTCGTCAAGGTGGCCCCAGCCGACCTCGACGTGGGCGACGTGGTCCTCGTGCGCCCCGGCGGCAGCGTCCCGGCTGACGGAACCATCGTCGACGGCCGCGCCGAGATGGACGAGTCCATGATCACCGGCGAGTCCCGCCCGGTCTCTCGCGGCGAGGGCCAGACCGTCACCGCCGGCACCGTCGCCACCGACTCCGGCCTGCGGGTGGAGATCACCGCCACCGGTGACGACACCGCCCTGGCCGGCATCAACCGGCTCGTCGCCGAGGCGCAGAACTCATCCTCCCGCGCCCAGCGGATCGCCGACAAGGCCGCGGCCTGGCTGTTCTGGTTCGCTCTTGGCGCGGCGCTGGTCACTGCGGTCGTCTGGACGCTCATCGGCATGCCCGACGAGGCCGTCGTGCGCACCATCACCGTGCTCGTCATCGCCTGCCCCCACGCCCTCGGCCTGGCGATCCCGCTGGTCGTCTCCATCGCCACCGAGCGAGCCGCCCGCGGCGGCGTCCTAGTGAAGGACCGCCTGGCGCTGGAGTCCATGCGGCAGGTCGACGCGGTCCTGTTCGACAAGACCGGCACGCTGACCAAGGGCGAGCCCACCGTCACCGGCGTCGAGCCGACCGGCGAACTCGACGCCGACCAGGTCCTCGCCCTCGCTGCCTCGGCCGAGGCCGACAGCGAGCACCCGCTCGCCAAGGCCATCGTCACCGCCGCCAAGGACAAGGGTTTTGCCCTCCAGCAGGCCAGCGGCTTCTCATCCTCGCCCGCCGTCGGCGTCACTGCGACCGTCTCCGGCCAGGAGGTCCGCGTCGGCGGGCCCCGGCTGCTCGAGGAGACCGGTCAGCACGAGGTCGGCACGGCCGAGGCATGGCGCTCCGAGGGCGCGATCATTCTGCACGTTCTCCGCGGCGGCCAGGTGGTCGGCGGGCTGAGGCTCGCCGACGAGGTCCGGCCAGAATCCCGCTACGCCGTCGACGCCCTCCACGCCCTCGGCGTCGAGGTCGTCATGATCACCGGCGATGCCGAGGCGGTCGCGAACGAGGTCGGCAAGGAGCTCGGCATCGACCGCGTCTTCGCCGGCGTGCGCCCGGAGGACAAGTCCGCGAAGGTCTCCCAGCTGCAGGAAGAGGGCAAGAGGGTCGCGATGGTCGGCGACGGCGTCAACGACGCCCCGGCTCTGGCGCAGGCCGATGTCGGCATCGCGATCGGCGCTGGCACCGATGTCGCCATCGCCTCGGCCGGGGTGATCCTGGCCAGTTCCGACCCACGCAGCGTGCTCTCGATCATCCAGCTGTCGCGACGCGCATACGGCAAGATGAAGCAGAACCTGTGGTGGGCCGCCGGCTACAACCTTCTTTCGGTGCCGTTGGCGGCCGGTATCCTCGCACCGGTGGGACTCGTCCTGCCAATGTCGATCGGCGCGATCCTGATGTCAGCCTCCACCGTGGTTGTCGCGCTCAACGCCCAGCTGCTGCGGCGCATCGACCTTACACCCGAAGCTAGCACGCGTTCCGTCCTGGAGCGCCAGAAGTAAGGACATGCCCATGTCTGTCGATAACGATTCCCACCAGCACGGCTACATCAGCGACAAGGAGCGCTATCTCGGCCGCATGAAGCGCATCGAAGGACAGGCGCGTGGGATCGCGAAGATGATCGATGAGGAGAAGTACTGCATCGACATCCTCACCCAGGTCTCCGCCCTGACCCGTGCCCTCCAGGGGGTCGCGACTGGTCTGCTCGACGACCATCTCAAGCACTGCGTGCTTGATGCCGCCAAGCTCAGCGACGAGGCGGCCGTCGAGAAGATCCAGGAAGCCACCGACGCCATCAACCGGCTCGTTCGCTCCTGAACCCGGCCCCTGACCACCGCGTTCCAGGACACGGCGGGCACAAACCCTCAGGATGCCAGCGCGCTTGATCCTCGCCGACGCGCCGCCCGCCCGCGACGCGCTCACCTTCGCTCAGCGGGCCGCGCAGGCCGGTGCCCATGGCGTGCGCTTGCAGGCCGCAGCCGCGCTAACGCCCCGTGGCCCGCTCGACCGCACTCCTACGATCCTCGTCCTTCGCACGCTCCGCTCCGACCCCGAGCTGCAGTGCGACGTCACCGTCGACACCCTGACCGCGACCGCCGACCCCCTGACCCTGGCGCTGCCGGAGACCGCGCTGGCACCCGCCTGGACCAGCGTCGAACCCCCGCAACACGGGTGGAGACTTATTGCCGATGTGACCAGCCTGACGCTGATGCGCAGCGCCCGTGCCGGCATCGAGGCCGTCGCCCAAGCACTTCCCGACAAACCCGGCGACGATGTCGTCCGCAAGATCCGGGGCACGGTCTGGGGCACCCCGGACACGGCACTCGCATCGCTGCCACAAGGCGTTGCGTTCGCCGCCTACGTCTTCGGGTTCCTCAGCCGAGGAAACGGGGCCACGATCTCAACCGCCGGCCGTTGGACGCGGTTGACCCTCCCGACTGGACACGTGCTCCTGCGCGGACCCGTCGCCTCTGGCCTCACCCCGATCCGCCGCACCCGGCCACGCGTCTCCAAGTCCGTCACATCGATTGAATAACCCTTGATACCCTATAGGGGTATAGGGTAGTATTAATGACTATGAAAGAGGTTGAGCACGCGCACGCCACGTATGACACACCGCATCTGAATGCGGCGGTCGGAGTCTTCGCGTTGCTGGCGAATCTGGTGAGTGTGAAGATGATCCTCGCCATTCGCGACATCGAGGTCTCTGCCAATCATCTGGCGGACATCGTCGACCTTCCCGTCGACCAGACCTCCCACGAGCTTCACCGCCTGGAGTCGGCCGGGATCGTGAGTCGGCAGCGACGCGAGTCCCGCGACTTCTACCTATTGAACGGTGTGCATGCCGGGGCGCTGGCTGAGGCTGCGATCTTCCATGCCGAACATCAGCAGCAGGAACGCACTCGTGCAGGTTCTCCCACCTCGAACTTGCGACCGAACTGACAGAGGAGGCATCATGCCCCGTTTTTCCCGATTAACCCCTGAGACCGCAGTGGGGGCCTCACGAGACTTGCTCGGCGATCTCGTCGAGCGGCACGGCCAGGTCGGAGACATGGTCTCGACGATGGCGCACTCCCCGGCGGTGCTCGGCGGTTATCTCGACCTGAGCAAAGCCATGCGTCGCGCCAAGCTCGACCGTAAAGTCAGCGAGCTCGTTTCGATCGCCGTGCAGTCGAAGCAGGGATGCGGAATGTGCCTGGCCTCGCACATCAGCGCGGCACGATCGCTCGGGGTCAGCGATGACGAGATCGCACTCGCCCAGCAGGGTACGGCGATGACCAGCCCGGTCGCGGCGATGATCGCGCTCGGCCTCCAGGTCTACCGTGAGCCTACGTCGATCACCGACGAGCAGATTGACGAGCTTCGGGGATACGGGTACAGCGACCGTGAGATCTCTGATGTCGTCGGGGTCGTGTCGCTGAACATTCTCACCGGCGCCTTCAACCTGGTTGCTGGCCTCACGCCGGGCGACTGACTTCGCCGGCGACTTGGTGCCTTGGCCGAGAGGATAGGCAGCGGCCTGCAAAACCGTTTACACGGGTTCGAATCCCGTAGGCACCTCCACTTCCCGCTGAGCCCAATAGGACACACGTCGCAGGAGGCGAGTGATGGAGAGCCAGCACATCTCCAACGGGGACATGACACGCGCCGCGCGCATCCTCGTGAAGGTGAGCGCCCAATATATCGCCCGCGAAGCCAACGTGACCAAGGAAGAGTTGCGCGACTTCGAGAAGGGGCGACACGACTTGTCGGAGAAGAAGCAGGAGCGTGTGCGGGCCGCCCTCGAAGAATTGGGGGCAGAGTTTCTGCCTGACGGACCCAACGGCGGCTACGGCATCCGTCTGAAGTTCGGCCGTTCCAGGATCTACTCACTTGAACGTTGCGAGGGCGAGGGCGGGCCGCGGCTCACAACAGAGTCTGATCGTCGGACCCAGGCCCATGTGCCCTTCTCGGAACCGGATTCAAACCTGCCTTTTCACCTGGAAGATCGCACCACGGCCTCACTGCGCATCCTGGTGCCGTTGCGCCTGGGCCGGCTTTGGCCGTCACACCTTGCCTCTGTTCCAGGAATGGAAGCGCGGGCACGCTGAGCTCATCGAATACAGTCGCCCGACGGACCCGATCTGGGCGCTGCGCGACGGGGGCGATCGATGCCGCACTCATCCGCTCTTCTCCACCCAAACGTGCCATTGGTCCGGGTTTGGAGCGGTTACCGCTGTTCACCGAACGCCTGGTTGTATCGGTGACGAGCAGCGACTCCCGTGCCCGGCAGGAGTCGGTGACCCTAGCCGATCTCGCTGACGGGCCGGTGGCGGTCTGCGCGACCGCTCCGACGGCCACCGGGGAGCTGTGGAGTACGACTGCTCACATGCCGCGCACGATCTCGGTGGCGAACACGGGCGAGTGGTTAACCCGCATCGCTGTCGGCGACGCCATCGGCATCACTGCAGAGGCGACAACGCACAATCACCGCGCGCCGGAGGTGGTCTATCTGCCCATCGAGGATGCCCCACCGGTGACCGTGGCGCTGACCTGGCCAGGGCAGAGGAGGAGCCACCCGCAGGTGGGGGTCGTCGCCACCTGCGCACAGGACTACTTCACCCGACTCATCGACATCGGCTCCCCACCCCGCCTGCTCTCCACCGGGGCCGATGGTCAGCTGGCGTAGCTTCCCACTGCAGCTATGCGACCGACCATCCCCCAGGTAGCCCATCCTCGGGTGCGACGGGACCCCTGAGCTTCATTCCGCGTCGGAGCGACATATCACACTCGACAATATCGCTCTAGAGCGATATGATCGGCTTATGGCGATGATTCAAGAGAAGGGGGCAACCCTCGACGAAGTGGCGACGGTAGCGTACGCCCACCTGTTCCAGGCATTTGCGGAGCCGACGAGGTTAGCGATCGTGCAGCACCTCGCCTCCGGGGAGCACCGGGTCCGGGACCTGGTCGAGCACATGGGCCTGGCCCAGTCCACGGTGAGCAAGCATGTCGGCTTCCTCGTCGAGTGCGGCCTGGCGACGATGCGCCCGGAAGGGCGCTCCACCTGGTACTCGCTGGCACAGTCCGAGCTCCTGCGTACCCTCATCGCCGCTGCCGAACGCCTCCTCGATGCCACCGGCACGCAGGCCCTGCTCTGCACGCACCTGCGACTCCCACATACCCACCACGCGTCAGATACGGACAAGAAGTAGACATGGGCGCAGGACACAATCACGGCCCCGCCGCCAGCGAGACCGGTCACCCCGGAGATTTCCGCAAGAAACTCTGGATCGCATTCTCGATCACCGCGACGATCGTCGTTGCCCAGGCCATGGGCTCGGTCATCACCGGCAGCCTCGCATTGCTGACCGACACCGCCCATGCCATTACCGATGCGTCCGGCCTGCTGGTCGCACTGATCGCCGCGACGCTGATGCTCAAGCCCGCCAACTCCAAGCGCACCTGGGGGTTCCGGCGTATTGAAGTGATCGCAGCCCTCGGACAGTCGGCACTGCTGCTGGCGGTGGGCACCTACGCCGCCATCGAAGGCATCCGGCGACTGTTCGAGCCGCCGGAGGTGCCCGCAAGCGAACTGCTGATATTCGGCATCATCGGCCTGGTCGCGAACATCATCGCCATCACCATCCTCGCCTCCAGCCGCGGCTCGAACTTCAACATGCGTGCCGCGTTCCTCGAAGTTCTCAATGATGCCCTCGGGTCGCTCGGAGTGATCATCGCGGCGATCGTCATCGCCACGACCGGGTTCATGCAGGCCGATGCCATCGCCGGACTGCTTATCGCCGCATTGATCGTGCCTCGCGCGTTCAAGCTCATGCGCGAGACCACTGGCGTCCTTATGGAGTTCACTCCCAAGGGCCTCGACCTCGACAAGGTGCGTTCGCACATCCTCGAACTTGACCATGTCAAAGATGTCCATGACCTGCACGCCTCCACTGTGGCGACCGGCCTGCCGATCCTGACCGCCCACGTCGTCGTCGAGGACGAGTGTTTCACCGACGGTCGTGCCGCGCAGACGCTCCACGAGATCAAAGATTGCGTCGCAGGACACTTCGAGGTCTCCATCCATCACTCGACCTTCCAGATCGAGACCGAGCACATTGCCGAACATGAACCGGAAATCAGCAAGCACGACTGAACGCAGTGCCCCTCCCGGGCTCGTTCCGGGCGGGGGCGCTTCCGCGTCACGCAGGTAGGCACTACCCCTATGGGGTAGTAAGGCCAATTGGCACCACGGGCAGACACGGGAAGGAATCCCATGAAAAACTTCAGGCCATTCCCGAAGTACGGCGGAACGAAAACCGCTGCAATCACCGTCGTGGTCGGTGCTTTCCTGCTCACCGGATGCACGGCCGCCAACGACTCATCCTCAGCCTCCCGGCACTAACGATCAGCTGTCACCAGTTCCTGCTTCACGCCCGCCAGCTGTTTCTCAACTGCTGACCTTTGCCTCGCAGCACGCTTCAGCACAGATTCGCAAGGCTGCACGCGAGAGCATCCCCGACTGATAGCCCGCCGTCGACCACGAGAGGTGACTCCTCTGCACCCGGTGCCTGAGGCGGAAGTCGAGCGGCAGGTGGCACGGCCTCAGAATCGCCTTCCCGGCATGAGCGCACTGTCAGGCGCGCGCCTGGGACATGTCCGCGACGCAGCGGTCAGGGTGGTCGGCTAGATGTACTGACCCTGGGCGTTGATGACTCTCTCGGCGGCCGAGGGGTACATTTCACAGACCCCGCTGAAGGTTTTGCTCCGAGAAGGGTTCACCGCGTGTCGTGTGAAATCTTCGCTGCATCTCTACAACTGGCGCCGGTTCTGGCATGGTGTCGAGATGCAGCGAAGATTGCACAAAGGCGCGAATATGCTGCATACCGGAACTGGTGCCTACAACCTTGACGTGGTGGTTGTTTAGGGTTTGCGCATGATCATTGTCGAGTTGCAGCGAAGATTTCACAAACGCACGAATATGTTTCATACCGCGACACGCCTCTAGAGACTTGACGGCGACGACTGTTGGCGCCGCTACGGGAAGTCCGCGTTGTCTACTTTGACAGGAACCCGCAGCATCGCGGATGACAATCAGGTCTATGGCTGACCTCATCGACCGCGCCGGAATAGAGCTGACCCTTGCCGGTGACCCGCATGAACTGCTGACGCAGTTGCAGGCGGCCGGAGTGCGGTTCAACGATTCAGCGCGCACCCTGCTCTTCCGCCCCGCCCTCGCCCGAGACCTGCAGACCTCCCGCCCGGTCCGCGTCGTCGAGCGCTCCCTCACCGACCTGGGCCTGCCCAATGGAGGCACCCTGCCGCAGCTGCGCCGGGCAGCGCTGGCCGCCGGCCTCGCTCCCTGTCCGCCGGCTGTCGCCCCCTTGCTGCGTCTGCGCACCCTGGATCAGGTCAACGCCCCGGATTCCGTGCTCCGGCATGGTCGGGCGCCGGAGGGATCCGTGCATGTGCTCTCCCCCTCGTTGGGTGAGGATCCCCGCGTGCACCGTGGCTTCTACCTGCGTGTGGTGGATGAGGCCCCCTGGCTGCGGGGATTCGTGTGCGATGACCTGCACGTGATGGGGGCGGACGACAGGTGGGTTCTGAGCGCTCCCACGTCGGCCCCCTGATCGGAGGCCCCGGTCACTGGGCACAGTGGGGCGGGGGTCGGAGCAGCTGCGCCGGAAAGAGCGCATGCCTGTGCGGTCTCCGCTGTATCTCGGCACCAAGGCGGATCCTCACCCCGCGACATTTGGGAGCCGCGGGTCGAACGCGCCTGCCAGAATCGGCGCATGGATCTGGTTCCTTCCTCCTCGCTCAAGATCGAGCTGACGTGGCACACCGACCTGACGCCCGGGCAGCTTGATGACCTGAACCGCCTCTTCGCTGCTGAATACCGCGAGGACTACGGGGAGTGGGATCCCGACCAGCCCTACGGGTATGCACCCCATGACATGCATGTCATCGCCACCCTGGACGCACAGACCGTTGGGCACATCGGATGGGCCCGACA
>ERZ501028.59-NODE-59-length-20409-cov-6.372359_pt1 | contig 20409 bp, 18 predicted proteins | sample MGYA00248895_ERZ501028 | MGnify/ENA primary metagenome ERZ501028 (study PRJEB25958, sample SAMN03398576) | human skin metagenome | study: EMG produced TPA metagenomics assembly of the Human Skin Microbiome Metagenome (human skin metagenome) data set.
GTTTATATCCCGATGCCTGGCAATGAACATGGGCAAATCCAAAGCTTAAATGTCAGTGTTGCCACTGGCATGGTGCTGTATGAAGCCAGTCGTCAGCGTTCTAGAAAATAATAAGAAAATATGTTATCTGTATTGATGATTTAAAAAAAATTGCTCAGGAAGTGGGCTAAGAAAGGAAAAATCAAAATGCAATTTGCCATTATCGGACTGGGTGTTTTTGGTATTACCTGTGCTAAAGAGCTTGAAAAATTGGGCAACCAAGTCCTAGCGATTGATATTGATGAAAAACTGGTCGATGACATCAGTGAATATGTCACCCGTGCCGTGATTGCTGACGCCACCGACAAAGACACCATAGAAGAGCTTGACCTTGCAAGTTTCGACGGGGTACTCGTGAGCATTGGTGATAACCTTGAAGCCAGCTTGCTATGTACACTCAACCTACTAAGCCTGAACGTACAAAACCTATGGGTGAAAGCCAAAACCGACTCCCATCACCAAATCCTACAAAGCTTAGGGGTGAACAATATTATTCACCCCGAACAAGACATGGGGATTCGTATTGCCCAAAAAATGAACTATCCGATGGTCAAACAATACATGGCATTGGGTGACGAGCAGTTTTTGGTTCGCCTAGACCCGCCTGAGCAGTGGCGAGGGCACCCGTGGTCGGATGTACAACACAGCCATCCTGATATTACTTTTATCATGCTAAAACGCAACCAGCAAATCTTTAACCAATTACCCGATGGCTTTTTCTTTCAAGGTGGGGATAAATTGGTGGTAGGGGGTGATACCCAAGCGCTGCGTCGCCTTGCCAAAGTCATTCGCCAAACGGCTATTTAACCCACCACTCACGCAAAAAAGGTAATTAGGTGTAGATATGCCGTTTCGTGAAGTCAAAAAAGGCGACAAACCAAAGATTGTTGATAAATCAAAACCCAGTACTCACGACCTAGAGCCGCCTACCAAACAGGGAGTGCAGTTGTCCTCGCCTGCGATTTTGTCCTTGGGGTTTTTAGCGTTAATCGTGATGGGGACGGTTTTGCTGTCATTGCCAATCGCAACGATTCAACCGATTAGTATCCTAGCGGCAGCCTTTACCGCAACGTCTGCAGTGACTGTCACGGGGCTAAATGTCGTAGATACCGCTAACTATACCACGTTTGGACAACTGGTGATTGCCGCGCTGATTCAATTTGGCGGTCTAGGCTTTATGACCTTTGCAATTTTGGTATTGACCAGTCTGCAAGGTAAAATGGGGTTATCTGGCTCAATCACGGCGCAAGAAGCGTTGGGTACTCATAGCAACCAAATTGGCAGTACAGCCAAAGCGGTAATCAAAATTGCCTTTATCACCGAGAGCTTGGGTTTTTTAGGGTTAACGCTATTGTTAGCACCGCTAAAAGGGCTAAAAGATGCGATGTATGAAGCGTTTTTTCTGTGTATCTCAGCGTTTAACAATGCAGGTTTTGCGCTAAATGGCAACAATATGACTGCCTATGTGCACCAGCCGATGATTAGTTTTATCATAAGCTTGCTTATTATCACGGGCGGTATCGGGTTTTTGGTGATTTTAGATATCATCAAACACAAGCGCTGGCAAAAATTTACCCTGCACACCAAAGTCATGGTTTTGGGGACGTTAGCGCTCAATATCATTGGTTGTATACTGTATTGGTTACTTGAGCGTCATAACGCCAAAACGATTGGCGGATTGAGCGAAGCTGGGCAGTGGTTTGCATCTTGGTTTATGGCGGTGGCGTCACGTACCGCAGGTTTTAATAATATTGATTATAGCCAAGTGACAGATGCCAGTACGTTATTGACCTTTATATTGATGTTTATTGGCGCAGGCTCAATGTCCACAGGTGGCGGTATCAAAATCGGCACCTTTGTGGTTATCCTAGCATCGACTAGGGCATATTTGCGTCAGCACCCGCAAGTGACGATTTTTCATCGTGCTATCTCTGATCACTTGGTAAAAAAATCGTTTGCGGTGATGAGCACCTCGATTTTGATGATTGCTTTAGCGGCGTTTATTTTAACGATATTTGAGCCAGAAGGGCATTTGACTGATATTTTATTTGAAGTGATATCGGCATCGGCAACGGTCGGTTTATCGCGAAATTTCACCCCGACATTGAGTGAACCTGGGCAATGGGTGATTATGTTTATGATGTATATGGGGCGTCTTGGACCATTAACCTTGGCGTATTTTATCGCCACCCCTAAACCGACCCGTATTCGTTATCCTGAGACCCATACCCTTGTCGGTTAAGTTGGCGCCCTTATTGGCTAATTTGGCTAATTTAACAGGGTTAGTAAAGCAAAAAATCCCAAGCAAAAATTTTATACAGCGGTTGGTGTACCCAAGATACTGAAAACCCAAGATACTTAAAACCTAACGAAGCTATCGCCAAATCGTGTATGATGATTGTCTACAACTGGTGAATTGAGCGATTTAGTAAGTTTTAAGGTTATGAGTAGTTATATTTTAGATACAGAAGCGCATGGATTGGTTGAGCCACATGCGACCGAAATCGCCTACATTGGCGTGGTGTTTAGTCCAGCAGGCGAGCTGATACTGCACACCCACAATGCCTTTGAGCAGCGCTTTAACCCCCACAAAAAAATTACTTTGGGCAGCCAAGCCATCACAGGGATTTTTGACGACGATGTGGCAGACAAGCCGCCGCATACTGATTTTGAGTTACCAAAAGACTGCGAGTATCTCATTGGGCACAATATCGACTTTGATGCTGACGTGCTGACCAATGCTGACTGTGATTTATCAAACATTAAGCGTATTTGCACTTTGGCACTGGCGCGGCATTTTTTCCCGCAGCTAGATAGCCATAGTTTGGGTGCGCTACTGTGTTTTTTTGAGCCGCAGGTTGCCAAAAAAAATATCAAATTCGCGCATGGTGCCAAATACGATATTTGGTTTACCTTTTTGGTATTAAAAGCTATCTGCTATCAGCATCGCATCACCGATATGGCACAGCTGTATCAAGCCAGTGAACATGCCCGAAAACCCACGGTAATGCGCTTTGGCAAACATAAAGGGGTTGCTATTAAAGACTTGCCGCCTGATTATGTTGATTGGCTGCTCAAACAAGCTGACCTTGACCCGTATTTACACCTTGCGCTCACCGAACATAGCGCAGGCAATCATGGCAACCTTCTATGATTGAACCCTTGCGCTATGATTTAACCCATGAAGTGCCAAAATGATTACGCGCCAAATTGCGGTTTAACAATCACCAAAATCACCACGGCGACTAAAATAAACACAGGCACCTCATTAAACCACCGCCAAAAAACATGGGTTTTATAATTAGGGTTATCAATGAGTTTTAAGCGAAATCGACCACAAGCTACATGATATACCGTCAACGCAATGACGCAGGCTAGCTTGATATGTAGCCAAACTTGGGTTTTATAACTGTCCCAATTGGGTAGTAGCATACACAAGCCAAAAATCCAAGTGGCAATCATCGCAGGTGTCATGATGCCGCGATACAGTTTACGCTCCATCAATGCAAATCGCTCTTGACTGATTTTATCGGCACTCATGGCATGATACACAAACAAGCGTGGTAGATAAAAAATCGCGGCAAACCAACACACCAATGAAATCACATGCCAGGCTTTAAACCATAAAAAATATTCTGTCATTGCTTACCCCGATGATGATGCAACTAAATAAGCTTGTTTTAAATCAGCTTACTCTAAATAAACTTGCCCTAAAAAAGTCTGCAAATAGCCGTTATTTTAAAGTCTGCATGACAGCAAGTAAATCCGAGATTTGTTGTTCACTATGACGAGCACTCACGCAAAAGCGTAGCCGTGCTGTGCCTACCGGCACTGTAGGTGGGCGGATGGCCGACACCCAAAAACCGCGAGATTTTAACGCGTTGGCAAGCTGCAGGGTTCTGTCATTATTGCCAATGACCACAGGAATAATGGCTGTGGTCGGTATTTGATTATCAATACCTACTTGCCAATTTTGCTGCAATAGCCCTTGACTGAGCTGTTTGATATTGGCAAGTAATTGATCGCTGCGCAAAGTATCGGTGTGCGACATGGCAATGCTAGTTTCAGTCACGCTGGCAAGCACAGGGGGCATCGCCGTGGTATAAATAAATGAACGGGCAAAATTGGTCACATAGTCAATCAACTCACTCGAACCTGCGACAAATGCGCCACTGGTACCTATCGCTTTACCAAAGGTACCGATATAGATATCCGCTTGCGGTTGGGCTTTTTTATAAGCCTGATAGGGCAAACCAAAACCGTGGGCATCATCGACCATCAAGGCGCATTCATAGCGAACCGCTAACGCATGCAGCGCATCCAAATCGGCAATGGTACCATCCATACTAAAAATATGATCCGTTACAATCAGTTTTTGCTTAGCGCTACTTTGCGAAAGCAGCTGCTCTAATTGGCTATAATTGCGATGCCCAAAACGCATGACTTTGGCACGGCTAAGGATTGCTCCATCGACAATGGAGGCATGATTGAGCTTATCGCTAAAAATCACGCTGTCTTTACCACACAACGCTTGAATCACACCGACATTTGCCATATACCCTGTGCTAAAAGTTAATGCCCGTTCATAGCCTGTCACTTGGGCAAGGGTGGTATCCAACTGTTCATGCCAAAGCGTATGCCCCGTAATCAGGTGCGACGCGCCACTACCGACTTGCTGGATAGTTTTTGCAGCTTGGCTAAACGCTTGTATGAGTTGTGGGTCGGTGGCAAGTCCCAAATAATCGTTGCTGGCAAAGTTGACGTAGGTTTTGCCATCTATGTCAATGGTGGGCGTCACCCCTTGATTAATGGGCGTCAGTTGACGATACAGGTCTTTTTGGCGCTGTTCATCAAGGGCTGATTGAAGGGCAAAATTGGCTAACATACTGTTGAACTCTGTTAAAGCATCGTTAAAGCATCTAAGAAAAAACCGCCACTTCGGCGGTTTCTTGGCATATCAAACGACAGCCAAACTGCCGATGCGACCATTCATCGCATTGGTCACCGGAATTTGTCTAGGCTCGGCTTGTTCAACCGTCAACCCTAAATCGGCAATCAACTGATCATCATGGTTGGTGGTAGCATTATCGGTGGTCAATAAACGATTCCCATAAAAGAAAGAATTGGCACCTGCCATAAACAACATGGCTTGCTCGGCATCGGTTAAGCCTTCACGACCTGCGGCAATACGCACATAGCTAGTTGGGCAAGCAAGGCGCGTGACAGCAATGGTGCGAATCCACTCAAGCACAGGCAAGCGCGTGCCTTGCAGCTGATCTGCAATCGGCGTGCCTTCAATGGGTACCAGCATATTGATTGGGACTGATTCAGGGGGTTTTGGCAGATTAGCCAGTTCTGTCAGCAGGTTGATGCGGTCATCACGACTTTCACCCATACCGATGATACCACCTGAGCAAATATTAATGCCTGCTTGACGCACATGGTCAAGGGTAGTTAGACGGTCATCATAACTACGGGTGGAGACGATATGGTTGTAGTACTCGCGTGAGGTATCAAGGTTATGGTTATAGTAATCTAATCCCGCTTCAGCAAGTACTTGCGCTTGGTTACCCGATAACATGCCAAGCGTCATGCAAGTTTCTAACCCTAATGCTTTGACTTCTTTAATGAGCTCAACCACATAGGGCATATCTCTATCGTTTGGGTGCTTCCATGCCGCACCCATACAAAAACGGCTAGAGCCAGCGGCTTTGGCTTTTTTGGCCTCGATAATCGCTTTTTGTACTTCGATTTTCTTTTCAGGTTGTAAGTCGGTGCTATGGTGTCCTGACTGTGAGCAATAGCCGCAATCTTCAGGACAATTGCCTGTTTTTATTGATAGCAGGGTACTGACTTGTACCGCATTGGGTGGAAAGTGTTCGCGAAGTTTGTTTTGCGCGAGCAACAGTAAATCCATCAAAGGTAGTTCAAACCAAGCTTGGATTTGCTCGCGAGTTGGGCGGCTTTGGGGGGTCAGTGTGGTGCCAATCGGTTGTTGTGATTGTTGAATTGCTAATAAGTCTGCCATGACAGCTATAATCCTAATTAAAACAAAGCTTAAAATAATAAAAGGTGTCTCATCATACCAAAAAAAAACAACCACCTAAAGTGATTGTTTTTTATCATTTAATGACAATGGCTTATTTGTCTTGAGAGCTATCACCACGAGTAATGGAAATATTGGTGATAGGTGATTTATCATCACTGACTGCGCTAGTTTTGACATTGTCGGCAATGACCTCATCAGACGCATGCTTTGCCTCAATTTCAGCCGATTTACGCAGCGCAGGCGTTAAGTTGTCATTATCCGCTGATTTGGCAAACACGTTGTCAGGACGGATACTATCATTATCTGCTGTAATATCTTTAGCCGTACTATCTTGAGCGTTAGTAGTATCTTTAGCCGCTTCATACTTCTCTTCGATGGCTTTATTATCAGATACGTCAGAATCACTGGCTGTTTCGTCGGTCAGCGTTTGCTTAGCTTGTTCGACTTTATCTTTTGCCTCGCTGACTTTTTCTTTGGCTTCATCGTTTAGCGCATCTAGTTTGTCATCGGCTTGGGTTTTTAATTCTTCAACCTTTGATTTAGCATCATCTAGTTTTTCACCTGCCAAGCTTTTAACATCAGCTAATTTTTCAGCTGCTTGGTCTTTGACGTCTTCAAGCTTGGTTTTAGCATCCGCAAGTTTATCATCTTTGGCTGCTTTTGCTTCATCAAGCTTTTCAGTGGCAGTTTCTTTAGCATCGTCAATTTTATCAGCCGCTTGCGCTTTAACCTCATCCAACTTTTCTTTGGTTTCGCCAAGTTTTTCGTTAGCGGTGTCTTTAATATCCGCTAATTTTCCGCTCGCATCTTCTTTGAGTGCATCGATTTTTTCTTTGGCTTCGGTTTTTAGCTCATCAAATTTTTCCACCGCATCATCTTTAATTTCAGCCGCTTTCGCCTTAAGGGTGTCTAATTTGCTCGTAGCTTCAGAATCACTGTCAGCATTGACATCTTTGGTGTTGGCTTCATTAAAGTATTTGCTGCTACCAGATGCTTTACCCGCGCTCGCGCCCCCAATCATTGCTAGGGCTTTGCTGCAAAGTTCTTTAGCAAAAGGTGTGGCTTTTTCAATCAAGGGTTTTGCTTGTTCAACCACAGGTTTAAGTGGCTCAGGTACTTTTGGCACAATAAATTTTGCGATTTGGTTAAACCACATCAGCAGTGAATAATCACCGGACATTTTTAAGTCACCATTTTGGATGCCCGTCATAAATGCCGTCGCCTCACCTTTAGTGAGCAATTTCACACCCGTCATTGAGTCTTTAAAGGTAATCGTCAATGTTGGCTCTTTGGCTGGACCTGCATGTTGGCTAAAAGTACCGTTATTAATCTCATAATAGCGTGACGTTTGTTCCGCGTCGCTGCCGAGTTGAATAGTAAAATTACGGTTTTCTAATAAGCCTTTAAATTTGTCATCGCCCATTTTGGCAAGTTGGGTTAAACGCAAGCCAACGGCAAACAGTAATACGTCAAGGGGATCTGATTTGATTTGGGTTAATTGAGATAACATACGTGTCCTCCAAAATTATAGATTTTATAGATATTGCAATGCTCAAGGTCTTTTAATAAATGATAATAATTAAGTCATTCACTTCAAAGAGATTATAATTCGCTACTACAAAGGATTTAATAGCTTTGTTATACAATATATTATAAGGTCATCGATGCCAAGTTACAGTAATGTTTAACATACCAGTATCATTTTTTGTAATCAAAGCGTTTGATTTGTGTATTTGAGCAGCGTAAGACAGCGAATCTTTTACCTTTTATCAAGCTAAAGCGCATAAAAAACCCATCAACATGATGGGTTAAATAACTTGCTACTAATTAGCAATAAGGGGATAGGATTTTTATTAGTGTTTTGAGTCAAACACAGAAGCATGACGAACAAAGTTTTGATGAAAATCAGTATCTTTTTCTAATACCACAGGACGATGACCGGCGCTCATTTGAATACTACTTTTTAACATGGTTTGGTTGGTAGTAGCTTGACTTGCGGCTTTGTTAAACTTAGGTTTTCCATTTAACGCTATCACAATTGGAATCATCGATAAGCCAATTGCCGCCACATACGCATCTGTGCCAGTCAACGATGACAGCGTAACGACTGCCCAATGTAGCCCTTCCACCGAAATCCAGTACACCATACCCAATATAAAATAGCCCAATACAAAACGATAAGGGGTAAAAGCAATCGCTAGCATACCGACAGTCACTAGAACGATTAAAAACAACCAGTTAGAAGTTAACGACGTAGCAGCTAATAATAGACTTGCCGAAATAAGCATGGTTGACCTCATGAAAAGTTATTAAAAACAAATACTTAAAATAAATTAAGTAAAAGCTTGTATAGGTTATTATGGCGATAAAAGATGAAAATTAAAAGTCAAAACCCAACTAAAACGACAATGGATGACGTATCAAATTTGGCTGATTTATCTTAAAAAAATCGATTAAAAAGGCTAAAACCGGCTGAAAAAAGGCAATAATCAATCATCGAAATCACTTGTTCAAGGGTAACAGGAATTTTCGTAAATCTAGTAAAAAAGTGCTAAAATGCGGTAACTGATTTGTCGCGAAATGTATATTGTTTTAATGCTTTGTAGTTTTGCCCACCCTTTAATTTGCTCAATAACCATGGTTATATCTAGCTAAAAAATTGGATAAGTTTGCTATTTTGGGCGTTTTAAGTAAAAATATCGTTCGGCAATTGTACCGCCTATTTTAAGTGCTATTTGCGACGCAAAAAAATTTAAATTTTTAATGTGACTAATTAAAAAAACTGACGCTTTATCAAAATTAACTGGACAACTATTTTGATAAACACGGTTTGCCTAATCACCGACTATATAGTGGTAATTCTCGTATGATGACGTTTCAACAATTGATTTTAACTTTGCAAAATTATTGGGCAGAAAAAGGCTGTGTGGTGTTACAGCCTTACGATATGGAAATGGGTGCAGGCACGTTTCATACCGCCACTTTCTTACGAGCATTAGGTCCAGAGCGTTGGCATGCCGCCTATGTGCAGCCATCACGCCGTCCCACGGATGGTCGCTATGGCGACAACCCAAACCGGTTACAACATTATTATCAGTTCCAAGTGGTACTCAAACCCAATCCACCTGATATTCAAGAGTTATACTTGGGGTCACTCAAAGCGATTGGCATCGATACCCTAACGCATGATGTCCGCTTTGTAGAAGACAACTGGGAATCACCAACGCTTGGCGCATGGGGACTTGGTTGGGAAGTTTGGCTCAATGGCATGGAAGTTACCCAGTTTACTTACTTCCAGCAAGTCGGTGGTATTGAGTGTTTCCCAGTGACAGGAGAAATCACCTACGGTCTTGAGCGCCTTGCCATGTATATCCAAGGCGTGGACAGTGTATATGATTTGGTATGGACGGATGGCGAATTTGGTCGTGTCACCTATGGTGATGTATTTCACCAAAATGAAGTGGAACAATCAACCTACAATTTTGAACATGCCGATGTGGCAAAAATGTTTGAATTATTTGATTTTTATGAAAGCCAAGCCGACAAATTGGTCGGTCTTAATCTGCCGCTGCCTGCGTATGAAATGGTGCTTAAAGCGTCACATACCTTTAACTTGTTGGATGCGCGTGGGGCGATTTCAGTCACTGAGCGTCAGCGCTTTATCTTGCGTGTGCGTACCTTGGCGCGTAAAGTAGCACAAAGCTATGTAGAAACGCGCGCCAAATTGGGCTTCCCATTGGCGGATGATGCACATAAAGCCGATGCGTTAGAAAAATATCTACCAAAAGAAGCTATTTCAAAACAACAGATGAAAGAAGCGGATAAATCACAATAGTTTCATCACATCGACGAAAAAATTTTCTTTGAACGGTCAAACTAAAAAGGGCAATAGATAGTTTCTATTGCCTTTTTTCATGCCTTATTTTATTGCTTATTTTGTTATCAACGCTAATAAAAAATATCAAATTATCAGAATATTCTAATCTCGCATATTTATATCAAAAATCGCCACAGGGCAACGACGCGCTATTCTACTACAATAGCCGCAGCAAGTAAGCCAGGTAACAAGGGGCGGTGAGTGGAACTTTATTTTATTTTAGCGGGTATTTTTGTCGGATTTTGCGTGGGTGTGACGGGCGTGGGCGGTGGGTCACTGATGACGCCGATTCTGATTTTACTGCTAAAAGTAGAGCCGCATATTGCTGTCGGCACCGATTTGCTATACGCCGCTATTTCCAAGTTTTTTGGTGGTGTGGTACATTTTAAAAAATCAAATGTCGTTTGGCCAATCGTGCTATGGCTAGCGATTGGTAGTATTCCAGCCTCTATTGTCACCAATTATCTCGTCGCTACTTACTTGGGTAATATCAACGCCATCAAACTAATCATGACCTTGATATTGGGCGTGATGTTGACCATTACCGGGATTTCGCTGATTTTTCGCAACCGTATCGAGGCGTTTTTTGACAAATACCGCAAAACTGACCAAACTGACAGTCTCACCTCCCAAATCCCCAAATATAAATTGGTGCTGATGGGCATATTGCTCGGGGTAGTAGTGACCTTATCGTCGGTTGGGGCAGGGGCATTTGGCGTCATGGCGCTGGTGCTAATTTTTCCCCAATTGCCCCTCATTCGTATCATCGGCTCGGATGTGGTACATGCGGTGCTGTTAACCTTGGTCGCAGGCCTCGGACATTTGCTGTCAGGCAGTGTGGATTTTCACATGCTGACCTTTTTGCTCATTGGCGCGATTCCTGCCATTATTGTAGGCACATTATTGAGCAGTAAACTACCTGAGAAAAAATTGCGCCCGATTTTAGGGGTGACGCTGTTGTTGTTAGGCATTAACTTTGTGGTCAATCCTGCCAAAGCCAAACCAAAAGCGGCGGCTAATACGCCAGTCACCACAACCGCTGTAACAACTTCGGCAAGCGCCAGCCGATAAGTTTAATTTTCGTTTTGCGCTGACGGTTTTCTTGATTTGCCCCGCTGATGGGGCATTTTTATGGCTTAAATTTCTGCTATAATCGCCTATATTTACCCTATTTGAATCAACAAGGCTTTAGCATGTCTACTATTTTATTTGAACTTGGCACCGAAGAATTGCCCCCAAAAAATCTAAAAACATTGCGCGATGCACTTAACGACCATGTCACCCAATCGCTAACAGATGCCAATATTCGCTTTGATACCATTAAAAGCTTTGCCGCCCCGCGTCGCCTTGCCTTGCAGATTCAAGGAATTAGTGAAAAACAGCCCGATAAAATCGAACAAAAACGCGGTCCTGCAGTCAAAGCTGCCTATGACAAGGACGGTAATCCAACCAAAGCGGCACAAGGGTTTGCCCAAGGCTTGGGTATTGACGTCAAGGATTTGATTACCATCAAAGGTGATAAAGGCGATTATATCGGCTATGAAATGAATGTCATCGGTCAGCCTGTGGCTGAGTTACTGCCGAGTATTTTTCAAAAAGCCTTAGATGAGTTGCCGATTGCCAAACGCATGCGCAGTGGCGCAGAGCGTTCTGAGTTTGTTCGCCCTGTCAAATGGTTGGTGCTACTCAAAGACGACCAAGTGCTGCCAGCGACGATTCAAGGGTTAACGTCGGGTGAGACAGGGTCGCAGGGCGTTGAATTGGGTCGTTATAGTCTCGGACATCGTTTCCATCATCCTGATAGGGTTAGAATTGACACGGCGGACAGCTATGAGCAAAACCTTGCCGAGGCGCACGTTATCGCTGATTTTGACAAACGCCAACAACAGATTAAAACGCAAGTCCAACAGCTTGCCGATGAAGTAGGGGCGACCGCTATCGTACCGCAAGATTTGCTTGATGAAGTCACTGCGCTGGTCGATTATCCAGTAGCGCTACGCGCAAGCTTTGAGCCACGATTTTTACAAGTGCCGCAAGAGGCCTTGATTAGCACCATGCAGGCGGATCAAAAATATTTTTGTTTGACTGACAGCCAAGGTAAATTACAGCCTTATTTTATCTTTATCAGTAACATCGACAGTAAAGATAAAGCGCAAGTGATTGCCGGTAACGAAAAAGTGGTACGTCCACGCCTTGCCGATGCCGAGTTCTTCTTTTTACAAGACCAAAAACAGCCATTGTTTGCGCTGACTGAAAATCTCAAAACCCGCGTATTCCAAGATAAGTTAGGGACAATTTGGGAAAAATCTGAGCGTATTGCCAAGTTAGCTGCCTTTATTGCTACCCAAATTGGCGAAGACGTTGAGCAAACGGCACGGGCAGGCTTGCTGTCAAAAGCAGACCTTGCCAGTACCTTGGTGGGTGAGTTTCCAGAATTACAAGGCGTGGCAGGGACTTACTATGCACGCTTAAATCAAGAGCCAGAAGCGGTGGCGGCGGCAATCGAAGAGCAATATCTGCCAAAATTTAGCGGTGATAGATTACCCGCGACCAACATTGGAACGGCGCTGGCATTAGCGGACCGTTTGGATACGCTGGTCGGTATTTTTGGCATTGACCAAGCGCCAACCGGTTCAAAAGACCCGTTTAGTCTGCGCCGTGCGGCGATTGGGGTACTGCGTATCTTGATTGAGAAACAACTGCCATTAAATTTGGTAGTCTTGCTTGAGCAAGCTTTATTGGGTTATGTAGGCAAAATTGACGACTTACCAAAAACTTTTAAACAAGTGATGGAGTTTATCAATTCACGCTACCGTGCCATGTATGAAGACCAAGGCGTGAGCGTGGATACAATTATGGCGGTACAGGCGCTACAACCGCAAGTGCCAATGGATTTTGACCATCGTATCAAAGCCGTCCAAGCTTTCCGTGATTTGCCACCCGCCAAACAACTTGCCGAGGCCAATAAACGCGTTGCCAATATTTTAGCCAAGGCTGAGGGTGAGATTGCAAGCCAAATACAAACGGCTTATTTACAAGAACCTGCCGAAAAAGCATTGTATCAAGCGGTGCAAACTGCAGCGCAAAGTATTGAGCCCCACCAACATACTGACAACGCCAACTACACCCAGATTTTACAATCGCTAGCCACGCTGCAGCAGCCATTGGATGACTTCTTTGAGCAGGTGATGGTGAATAGTGAAGATGCTAATCTTAAAGCCAATCGGTTGGCGCTGCTAAAAAAAGTGCGTGGGTTGTTTTTAACGGTTGCAGATATCAGTGAGTTACAGCTATAAGCTAATTTAGACACGAGTTAACGCTTTAATCATATGGCTTCGATACTATTGCTTTAATACCCCTGCTTTAATATCATTGGTTAAACCCATACTGACAACGGTCATTATGGGTTTTTTTACAAGCTAAAGATACTTTTACGCTTGTTTTCACTAAATTGGCAGGCTAGTTTACGCGTATTTGATACTATTTTAAGGGTATTTTCGTCTGAATTGCTCTCTAGGGTTTATTCTGGTGTGACCAGCTTCAACACTTTTGTTAGATTAGGTATTTAACGGTGGGGCGTTCTCCATGATTTATCTTTTCTAGTTCATTATCGCTAATTTATTTTTTCTAATTTATCTTCGTCTAGAGTAATTACGTGAAAGCCCGTAATAATGATGGCTTGTTTCATTCCATGGTGGTTACCAAAAGGTAGCGGGTTCTTTTATAAAGCCTATTCGCAAAGCTTAGTGGTGCTGTGTTTGTTTGTCTATCATTGGTGGTTATCAATGGATATATGGCGCACTTTTAGAGGCCAAGTCACTATAAATCTATATTCCAAAACATGCCATTAATGTTCCAATAATGCTCTATTGTGAATTTGCAAAATTGATTAGCAAATCGCTACAATGCAAAAGAGATTTTTTTGCTAATTAAACTAAATTAAAGGAATATATATGAGCCCACCGCATCGCCCAGAAACGCTCGCTATTCATGCAGGGTACGAACCAGAACCAACCACCAAAGCTGTCGCTGTCCCTATCTACCACACCAGTTCGTATGCCTTTGACAACACCCAACACGGTGCTGACCTTTTTGATCTGAAAGTTGCCGGCAATATCTACACCCGTATCATGAACCCAACCAACGCTGTGCTTGAAGCGCGTATGGCAGCGTTAGAAGGCGGCATCGGCGCATTAACGGTGGCATCCGGGATGGCGGCGATTACTTATACCATCCAAACGCTATGTGAGGCAGGTGATAACATCGTCTCAGTATCAACTTTGTATGGCGGTACTTACAACTTATTTGCCCATGCGTTGCCACGTCAAGGTATCGAAGTGCGTTTCTTTGATTATACCAAACCTGAGACCTTGGTTGATTTGATTGATGAACGTACTAAATTGGTATTTGGCGAAAGTATTGGCAATCCATTGGGTAACGTGCTGGATATCGCAAAAATTAGCGAATTTGCTCATAGCAAAGGCGTACCTGTGGTAATTGATAATACCGTCGCCACGCCAACATTGTGCCGTCCATTTGAGCATGGGGCTGATATTGTGATTCATTCATTGACCAAATATGTGAGCGGTTCGGGCACGTCGGTGGGTGGGGTGATTATCGATAGTGGTAAATTTGATTGGGGCGCTCACAAAGAACGTTTCGCGATTTTAAATACCCCAGATGCCAGCTATCATGGTGTCAATTTTGTCGAAGCCATGGGTGCTGCGGCGTTTATTGCCCGTGCACGCGTTGCGCCCTTACGTAATACCGGTGCGGCACTAAGCCCAATGAACGCTTGGCAAATTATGCTTGGGCTAGAGACGTTAGCCTTGCGCATGGAGCGACATTGCCAAAATGCCCAAGCCGTGGCAGAATTTTTAAACCATCATCCACAAGTGGCTTGGGTCAAGTACGCAGGATTAACCGACCATCCAGAGCATAAGCTTGCGCAAACATACTTTGGTGGTAAGCCATCAGCGATTCTAACCTTTGGGTTAAAAGGCGGCCGTGAAGCAGGGGCGAAATTTATTGATGCGCTACAATTAATTACCCGTCTAGTCAATATCGGTGATGCCAAGTCACTCGCTTGTCACCCTGCAACTACTACACACCGCCAGTTAAATGCTGAAGAGTTGCAAAAAGCAGGCGTCAGCGAAGACATGATTCGTTTATCCATTGGTATTGAGCATATTGACGACATCAAAGCTGACCTTGAGCAAGCGTTAGCCGCAGCCAAATAATCTATTCAAATAAAAAGCGAGCATTAAGCTCGTTTTTTATTTCGACCAAATTTTTTAGCTCAGAAAAATGCGAATGATAAACAAAAAAATTGGATTATGGGTAAAAAGTTTTGCCATATATGCCTTGGTGTTTATCGTTATCTATAATGTGGTTAATTGGTGGCGACAACCCATGATGCCAGCCAATCCTGTTTTGCAATTTACTACCATTCAGGGTCAAACCATCGATTTGCAAAAAATGAGTCAACAGCGACCTGTTTTGGTGTATTTTTGGGGTAGTTGGTGTGGCGTATGTCGCCAAACCTCACCCAGTGTGGATAAACTGGCAAAATCAGCGGATTATCCTGTGGTGAGCGTTGCGGTGAATTCAGGCGAGCCAAATGAAGTGCAACAATACTTAAGTCAACATGGGTGGCAATTTTTAACGATAAATGATGAAGATGGCAAAATTTTCACAGACTGGCAGGGACAAGTGACGCCATCTTTTATCATTTTAAAAGATGGCAAAATGGTACAAGGTCTGACGGGGATTCATCCAGCGTGGGAACTAAAATTGCGACTGTGGCTATTACGATAATATTTATTACGACAACATTTACTTGCCCTGCCAAACTGGAGGACGTTTGGCAATAAACGCATCTATGCCTTCTTGGGCATCTGCCGCCATCATATTATCCGCCATGGTACAGCTAGCAAATTCATACGCTTGTTCGATAGGCATATTTAATTGTTGATAGAACATTTGCTTACCGACTTTTACCGCTAAAGGTGATTTATCTAAGATATGTTGGGCTAGCTGCTTGACACAGTCATCAAGTTTATCACTTGCGACAACATGATTAATTAGTCCAAACTGCACCGCTTTTTCTGCACTGATAAACTCACCTGTCATTAGCATTTCAAAGGCTTGTTTGGTAGGTAGGTTACGACTAATTGCTACTGCGGGTGTTGAGCAGAATAAACCCACCCGAATTCCTGACGTCGCAAACGTCGCAGTATCGGCAGCAACAGCTATATCACAGGTGGCAACTAACTGACAACCAGCTGCAGTCGCAAGTCCTTGTACTTTAGCTATTACAGGTTGCGGCAGTTGCAAAATTTGTTGCATGACGTTACTGCAACGGGTGAATAGTTGCTGCTGATACTCGTGCTCAGGATTGGCACGCATTTGTTTGAGATTGTGTCCTGAGCAAAATGCCTTGCCATTGGCAGCCACTACCACCACTCGCACGTTGTCATCGTTGGCTATTTGGGTCAGATGTTGGGACAAGGCAGTCAGCGTTTCTTCTGATAGCACATTGTATTCTTGTGGACGATTGAGTGTAAGCGTGGTCAATCCATTATTATCGCTGCGTAAGACATAATCAGTATCTGAGTTTATAGCGGTCATTTTTACATCCTTGTAAATGTTATTAATCATTTTATACTAACACAATTGACTATTTTCAAGCCAAAAAAATACCCCAAATTTATGGGGTATTTTTAATAAGTCTACAACCTAGCGGTTGTCGCTTATTATTTAGCTGCTGCTGCTTGAGCTGCTGCCACTTCTTCAGCGAAGTTTTCTTGTTTTTTCTCGATGCCTTCACCCACTTCTAAGCGTTTGAATGCTTTAACCGTCATACCTTCAGATTTTAATATATCGCCAACTTTTTTCTCGTTGTCGATAACGTAAGGTTGGTTCAACAAAGTCACTTCGTTCAAGTACTTTTGTAGACCACCTGTGATCATTTTTTCAATCACGGCGTCTGGTTTGCCAGATTCTTTCGCTTTCGCTTCGATGATGTCTTTTTCACGCGCTAGCGTATCAGCAGGTACATTGGCTTCATCAACGGCGATTGGGTTGAATGCTGCAACTTGCATCGCTACGTGTTTTGCGGTGTCTGCATTGCCACCTTCAACAGAAACCACTACACCAATACGGATACCGTGACGGTAAGAGGCTAGGTTGTCACCTTCAATCACTTCTGCACGACGTACTTGGATGTTTTCACCGATTTTTTGTACGAGCTCAACACGGGCTTCTTCAACCGTTTGACCATCGCCATACGGCAATGCAGAGATAGCCGCTACATCAGTGGTATTATTGGCAAGCGCAAGTTCAGCTACTTTGTTTGCAAATGCGGTGAAGTTAGCATCTTTTGCCACGAAGTCAGTTTGACAGTTTACTTCAAGTAGTAAGGCTTTGTTACCTTCTTGAGCGATAATGATAGCACCATCAGCAGCAATGTTACCTGCTTTTTTAGCAGCTTTTGCTTGACCTGATTTACGCAGGTTATCGATTGCGGTTTCGATGTCGCCGTCTGCTTCTTGCAGGGCTTTTTTACATTCCATCATACCAAGACCTGTACGGTCACGTAATTCTTTTACCAGTTTTGCACTAATTTCTGCCATGAGATACCTCAATTGATTATCATTATAGATGAGAATTGGGTTGTTTATTGTCTAAAAATTTGAAGATTAAAGGACAAAAATGGGTGATTTTTGCCCTTTAATATTACGCTACAAATTCGAATTTTTATAAACCAATTTTGTGTTTACCTATCAAAGTTAGTTTATAAAATTTTGATGACAGTATCATAACAACCTAAGCAATGCGCTGCTATGATACTACGGTAACCATTATTCTGCCGCAGCTTCTGCTGGTGCTTCAGTTACTGCTTCTTCTTGATTTGCTGCTTTGCCGCCTTGAGTTTTAGCGTATTCTTTACCAGCGATAATTGCATCTGCAACCGCTGATACGTATAGCGTTACCGCACGAATCGCATCGTCATTGGCAGGAATGACATAATCTACGTCATCTGGGTTTGAGTTTGTATCAACGATACCAATAACAGGGATACCTAAGTTTTTTGCTTCTTTGATTGCAATCGCTTCATGGTCAACGTCAACCACAAAAATTGCATCAGGTAGACCGTTCATGTTTTTGATACCGCCTAAGGCACGCTCAAGTTTTTCCATTTCGCGAGTACGCTCTAACGCTTCACGTTTGGTTAACTTAGCAAACGTACCATCTTCAGCTTGTTTTTCGTATTCTTTCAAACGAGTGATTGACTGACGGATGGTTTTCCAGTTGGTTAACATGCCACCTAACCAGCGATGGTCAACATAAGGCATACCAGCGCGAGCGGCTTGTTCGCTGATAACGTTGCTTGCTGCACGTTTAGTACCAACAAATAGTACTTTGTTGCCACGTGCTGCTTCACGATTTACGAAGTTTAGTGCTTCGTTCATCGCTTTAACGGTGTGCTCAAGGTTGATGATGTGAATTTTGTTACGTGCACCAAAAATAAATTTGCCCATTTTTGGATTCCAAAAACGAGTTTGGTGACCAAAGTGTGCACCGGCTTCTAAAAGATCACGCATTGAAACTTGGGTAGGATTAGCTGACGCCATGAGATTTCCTTAAGTAAAGTTGGGTTATGCCTCCACATTACCGATTAAGCCGATTTGCAAACACGCATCAAAATCTACAGGATTTTAATTAATCAAATTTGCAAACACCCAGCTTAACTCTTATCAAGTTTGTTAGCTTGAAAATAGCAATGTGTGTGTCATGTTAGTAAATAAAAAAAGCAATCTGCCATTTCAAGATAAAATGACAAACTGCTATTTTAACACATTTTTATATGGTTAAGCTATATGTTTTAGCAAATGCAGATGGTAATTATTCAACCAATCCGATTAAGTCACCATAACCTTCTTGTTCCATCTCATCTACAGGGATAAAACGTAGCGATGCGCCATTGATGCAATAGCGCATGCCGCCAAGCTCAGGAAGACCGTCATTAAACACATGGCCTAAATGCGAATCAGCAACACGGCTGCGTACTTCAGTACGTCGCATACCGTGACTGTCATCAAACAATTCATTGATTACTGCTGTATCAATCGGTTTGCTAAAGGCGGGCCAACCACAACCTGAGTCATACTTATCTGATGAGCTAAAAAGCGGCTCACCGCTGACAATATCCACATAGATACCACGTTCAAATTGGTGATCATACTCATGGCTAAAAGGGCGTTCAGTGCCGTTTTGCTGTGTCACATAATATTGCTCATCATTCAAATTTGCCTTGATTTCAGCTTCAGAAGGTCTTACATACTTCTGTGTATCGATATTAATTGAATTAGCCATAGACGTTCCTAACCCTTGTTGTCATTGTAGAACATCACAATAGTTACAACCCATCCAAAATTCAAGTAACAACTGTTTAAACAAATAGTAGTTTTGTGAACAAGGCGAAAAGGGCTATAATACGTCTTCTTAAATTTTTGCAAAATCAGATAATTATTGTATGAAAACACTATTAAATAACCCTGAAGCCGTTGAAAAAATGCGCGTCGCTGGTAAATTAGCCGCCGACGTTTTAGTGATGTTAGATGAATATGTCAAAGAAGGTGTAACGACCGGGGCATTAGACAAGCTTGCCCATGACTATATTGTCGATGTCCAAAAAGCCATTCCTGCCAATGTCGGCTATCATGGCTACCAGCATACGCTTTGTACTTCAATCAACCATGTGGTTTGTCATGGTATTCCCGATGACAGCCGTATCCTAAAAGATGGCGATATCGTCAATATTGATGTCACAGTGATAAAAGATGGCTATCATGGTGATACTTCAAAAATGTGGATTATCGGTGAAGGCTCTATCATGGCGCAGCGTATCTGCAAAATTGCCCAAGACGCACTATATGCAGGGATGAAAGCCGTTCGCAATGGCGCCTATGTAGGCGATATTGGCGCAGCGATTCAAGCGGTGGCAGAGCCAGAGCGTTTTAGCGTAGTAAGAGAATATTGCGGACATGGAATTAGTGACGTATACCATGATGAACCACAAATTCTGCACTATGGTAAAAAAAATACCGGTCTACAACTGACGACAGGCATGACATTTACCATTGAACCAATGATTAACCAAGGTGTATGGCAAACCAAAACCTTACCCGATAAATGGACGGTAATTACTAAAGACCGTAAATTGTCCGCCCAATGGGAACACACACTGATGGTCACTGAAAACGGCTGTGAAGTGTTTACCAAGCGTCCAGAAGAAGATTTGAGTTTTTTAAACAGTTAAAATATGAATAAAATCATTAATATAAAAGAAAGTTAGTAATTAATTTAAAATTATTTATATTTTCCTGTTGACACCCATTCCAATTCACGTATAATACGCCACCACTGAGCGACGAAGAGT
>ERZ501028.60-NODE-60-length-19279-cov-10.394039_pt1 | contig 19279 bp, 15 predicted proteins | sample MGYA00248895_ERZ501028 | MGnify/ENA primary metagenome ERZ501028 (study PRJEB25958, sample SAMN03398576) | human skin metagenome | study: EMG produced TPA metagenomics assembly of the Human Skin Microbiome Metagenome (human skin metagenome) data set.
CAATTTTAAAAATACTCGACTAAATTCCTTAACGTACTATTTTCTCCGAATTCTGTGCTGATCCCAGTCTCAACTGTGAGCGTAGTTTGAATAGTAGTTTGCAATTTGTTAATTTGGCGTTCATTGCTCTGTTATTAAAAAGATTATGAACAGGTTCTAACCCCTAATGAGCTAGATTTAAGATGTTTTTCTCATCAACCACATAAAGTACACACCACCTATGATAGCTGCGATTGTGCCTGCAGGGATTTCATAAGGGAAAATCACATACCGACCCAACCAGTCAGCCATTACCATCAAAATTGCCCCAAATAACATACTAATCGGTAATTGTTTATTAAGATTAACCGCCCCAAAATAAGTTGCCAAGTGTGGTATCATCAGCCCCACAAAACTTAACGGACCAACTGCTAGGGTAGTCGCTGTACTTAAGCCAGCAATCACCAACAGGACAGCCATATCTGCCATCCGAATACCAAGCCCTAACGACCTGGCGACTGAACGCCCTAGGCTCAATAATCGAAGGGGTTCAATTAATAGCCAACCGCAAGTGACTAAGATAATGGCAAAGCCGATAAGCCACCATACGGTTTCAGGTCGGGCACTATACGTTGTGCCAGATAGCCAACTTAATATCGATTGGAGTCTTGGGTCGCCTGCCAAATTGATTAAGCTTAGGACACCATTCATCAACGCCCCTATCGCCACCCCAACCAAAATTAAATAATCCGAGCTTAATTTTTTAGACAACATTAAAATTAGCCACAAGGTTGCCAATGCACCCACAATACCACCGACAAAAATACTACCCAATGCCAGTGGCAAGCCTAATAACGAGGCAATCAGTAGATAAATCAGCACCCCCACCGCAGAGCCAGAGCTGATACCTAGCACTTCAGGGCTTGCCATCGGGTTTCGGGTATAAGATTGAATCATCACACCTGCCGTTGCCAGCATAATTCCTGTGGCAGCCGCACTAAGCGTTCTGGGTAAGCGAAATTGATAAATCATCTCGCTATCCCATGATAGCCCCCAACCGCCCGTATGGATATTTTTGGTAAACCCCAATGCCATCATAATAATGACAAACAATGCCAAACTTAAACCTACATAAGTCATGGGAGTAATGGCTCGCTGGCGATAGTGGGTAAAAGCCGCCGTATCACCGAGCGTTTGGTGACGCTGCCGTAAAATCACCCAAATAATCAAAGGTGCACCCAAAATACCTGTGATTGCCCCCACAGGAATCACCACAGGCATTTTCTGCATGAGCATCATCACCACATTACTGGCAAACCATAACAGCCCACCACCGAGCAAAAACCCCAATACCAACCGACTGGCTAACTGTCGTACCCGACTGATATTAACCAAAGTTGCCGCACCCAGCCCCACAAAGCTTAACACCCCAACCTGACTGACAACCAAAGCCACCAGTACCGCCACCAGTACCAATACCAAAGCTCGTATCGTGGAGATAGGCACACCCAGACTTTTGGCTTGGGTATCATCCAAGCTCATCAAGCTAAGTGGTTTGAGCAAAGGAACAACCAAAAGGGGTAGAGCGATTGTAGTTATCGCAAGCAACTGGGTACTTTGCCAACCAAGTTGAGATAGCACACCCCCACCCCAAACCATGACACCCAAAGATTTTTCCGAAAAAAATAACATCATTAATGAGGACAAAGCTGAAAAGAAAATATTGATAATCAAGCCAGACAAAACTAAAACCACAGGGTTAAAACGGCTTGGCATTGCCATCAGCCACACCAGCCCCATACTCATAAGTGAGCCAATCAGTGCCACCCAAAAATTACCATACAAGCCAAGATTCGGCAAAAACAAGGTGACAATCAACAGTGCCATTTGAGCACCGCTACCCACTGCCAATGTGGTATCCGAAGCCAGTGGATTTTTTACCAGTTGTTGTAGTAACAGACTGGCAACCCCCAGTAGCCCACCTGCCATGATAGCTACTAATGTGGTGGGTAATAGCTTGAGCTGTGTGGCTAACTCCTGCACGCTTAACTGTTGGCTTGCCGTAAACAGATGAGCAATAGGGGCATGCCATAATTGAGCGAATAGATAATAACTACTAGCAACAATCAGCCCAAGCCAACATATAATGCCAATAAATTGCTTAACAAAAGACTTATTCACAACACGGCTACGGGTATTTTGGGTGATAACGCTTTTTTTCATTTTTACCCCTTTGGCTTGGTCGTGTTTGACAATGGTGGGGATGACAGGTTTGGCGGTGCCACGCCTTGTAAGGGCGTTTGGCTTAAGTGGTCAGCAAATTGACGCATGGATGCGATACCCCCACCATATGACCAAACAGGGTCTATTATAGCCATACACCGCTTATGACCAAAGCCAAGTTGTTGCCATAGCACGCTTTTATCAAGTTCGGCTTGTAGCATATGACTAAAGGGTTTTATCACTATCAGACAACTGTCGTTCTCAAGTTTTGCCAATTCTGCTAACTCAATATTACTAAAGCCCCATTTATTGCCTTGATGAAAGTTGACAAGCGATACGCCGAGCTGGTCAGTTGTAACTTTAAATAGACTATTGTCAGCATACAGACGTAAATGCCCTGCATCCGCAAACTGTACGATTGCCAATTTTTTGATATTAGGATAACGATGCCTAAATTGCTGTCCTTGCTGTTGTAAGACCTGCTGACTTTGGGTAAGGTAAGTCTGTACTCGTTCATTGCCTTGTGGGTTGCCAGCATCTTGCAGGATTTGACCCAGTGCTATGGTAGCCGTAGCAAAGTCTTGCCAAGTAGCAACATCTCCTTTGGCTGTAAAAAGCACTGACTTGGTAGGCACACTGCCATACATCGGGCGGATATGCTCATAAAAAAAGTTATCAATCACCAAATCGACATTCAGTTGTGCGATAAGCTCTGGGTTGGGTTGATAACGAATACCAAGGTCAATGGTCTGCTTGGGTAGTGGTTTTCCCATCCATTGCTCATACATTCGCAAGTCGCCTGTGGCAATGGGTGGATAGCCCAAAGCTGTTAGTTCGGCGGCAATTCCCCAATCAGGGGTCAGAATGCGTGTTGCTTGTGTCGTATGCACAGAGGCAGGCATATCGCGGGTGGCAGTGGTCGTGTTAGAATGACAAGCGACTAGACCAAAGCCCAGTAAAACAATGCTAAAACAACGGCTTAACTGAGCCAATCGATTATGGGTCGTGTATTGGCTGGTTTTTGTCATAAGATTGCCACCTTGTAGTCATGTTCAGGGTGGTCAATCAAGCGTAATGACACCCCAAATATCGACTCAAGCACCGCTTGGGTCATAGTATCTTGCACGCTACCAAGATGACAGAGTTTACCGTCTTTAAGGGCGATGATATCATCACAAAACTGAGCCGACAGATTGATATCATGGATAATCAATACCACGCCCAATTCACGTTCTTTTGCCAACTGACGTAATAAACGTAAAATTTCGACTTGATAGACAATATCCAATGGGGCTAAAAGTTCATCAAGTAGTAGATAGCGGGTTTGCTGTGCTAATGCCATGGCAAGCCACGCCCTTGCTCGCTCACCACCCGACAACGATGCAACCGTCTGTGTCGCCTTATGCTGAATTTGGGTTTGGTGCATACTGTGTTCTACAATATCTCGGTCGGCTTGGACGGGCTTACTAAGCCAGCGTTGCCAAGGGTAACGCCCCAACATCACCAGTTCTTCCACGGTAAATGCGTGGGTCGCAGGTAAATTCTGCGGTAGATAGGCGATTTTTCTGCCCAATGCCTTACCGCCTAATTGTCGTAAAGGCGTATCATCAACACGGATATCACCGTGTGAAGGCAGTATTTCACCTGCCATCAATTTGATGAGTGAAGATTTTCCAGAGCCATTTTGACCAATAAGGGCATACAGTTTGCCTTGGGCAATATCACAGGAAATGTCTTCAAGTATGGGGGTATTACTTTGTTGCCAAGCGACTTGATTGATTGTCAGCATCGAGTATCTCGTCTAAATTTTAAGAACTTTGTTACAATGAATAACGCTGATTAATTATTAGCGTTAAAGTTAAGAATCTGCCATAGCGATGCTCTATCATCGCCAATAAACTTTTAAAACCATCTGTTGTCTATTCATTGCTAAGGCCTGTTGCAACCAAGGTCTTAGCGTTTTGACCAGTCTTGCTTGCAGTCCGCCCCACACGCTGTCAAAAGTCATCTGTTCATCCAGTAATTGCTGAATATGTCCTTGTATGTCATGGCTATCATAATGATTTATTTGAATTAAGCGATAAGGCGTGGCACTTGTACTGTGTGATAAATAAGCCTGTTCGGTGGCATTGTGGGTCATGACCATCACCACAGGTGGGATAGGATTTTGCCATTGCTCAAGTAACCGTGCCACAGTTGGTAACGATGTTTCATCCGCTATAAGCAAAGCTTTGCCATCATGTAAATGATGAACATGCTCGGCAAACTCTCGCTGGGTGGTGATGGTGTCGCCAAGCTTGCGAGATGTTGCCCAACGACTGCCAAGATTATCACCATGCACATAGACATCTATCCAAACTTGAGCATTTGATGTGGTTTGGGTGACTTGACGAAGGGTGTAATAACGGTGTGGTCGGGGTCTGCTATCTTTGGTTTTATCAACCAATGACTCATCGATATCAAATAAATACGCATAGCCTGCTTGGTCAATGACTGTATCGTTTGGTGCAGTTAATACCATGCGATACATATTCTCGGTCACAAAAAACCCTTGTAGAAAAGTAAATTTTCGCTCAAGCGTTTGAATTGGTAATCTACCGAGCTTGCGTTGACTACGCTCTAGGACTTTGACATACGCCATCATCAAATCTTCTAATTGCTCAATGGGTTGGTCAAAATCCACCCATAAGCGGTGCAAAACAGGCAAGGGCTTTTCTTGGCTTGGCGTATTGGCTATGGCGTTATGAGTGGCGAACTGGCAGACCTTCATCTCAAAGCCATGGTGATAAATCTGCTCAACCGACACAGCAATTTGCTGAGATAGCCCACCCAGCTTGGCTTCGGCTATCGTCCGTAAGTCATGGGTATGCTCATCATTAATGTGCGAAATAATGTCTGCTAAAAAAGGGGTAATATTAGGGTCACTGATAGGTGTAGGTGGCAATGTTTGCATAGTAAGATATTTTTGATTCACTGATTTAAACTCTGCTAAAACCCTTTATCATCTAAGCAGATAACGTTTTTGGCATAGCGTTGCATAGGGTTTTGAAAATTATAGTAAAAACTGAATTATAATGAACAAGGTCATTCATGGTGAGCCTGTCGAAGCATAGCGACCGCCACCCTTCGACAGGCTCAGGGCGAGCGGTGCTCATTTTAATTTCCGATTAACTACAGAAAGTAGCCAAAAGACGGTTTAGAACCAGTTTAGGCTATATTGAAGCCCATAAGTCCGCCCTTGGGCTTCTTGCCCTGCCAAAGGACCTGCAATCGCTTCAGCAGTTTGGTTAAACACGCTGCGGTAGCGAGTATTGCCGATGTTATACACCCCAAACGCCAAATCCCCTTTAGGTAGTTTGATTTGTCCTAACAAATCTAGGGTGGCATAGCCAGTGATTTTTGCCTCACTGGATTTGCTAATATTGTCATCCACCGCTGCAACTAGCATGTCGTTATAAGCCTCATCTGTACCGCCAATTGCACTGCCTTGTAGGCGAAGGCTATTGCCTTGCGGGAATGTATATTGTGCATAAGCGGTTGCTTTAAGGGGGGTGACGCGAAATGCCCCTAAGTCACGCCATGCCCCTGCGGCATCTTTATATTCGCCTTTAGTATAAGCAAGACTAGAACCTACTGACCATTCTTGATTAAATCGGTGATTGATACTGGCTTCTGCCCCATAGATTCTCTCATCAGTATCAGCAGCGATGACATTAAAATCTTTGGTAAACTGCACCACTTTATCTGAGGTATTATAAAACCCCACTACCTTGGCTTTGGTTTTGTCAAAATCACCCTGCCAACCTAATTCATAATTATTGACTGCAATCGGTGCAACCGTATCAGAATTGACCTTAAAGCCGACATTCACATCTCGTAGTACTCGCTGAATATCGGGCAGATTAAAGCCTTGGGAAAAGTTGGCAAAAATTTTCTGCTGGGGTGCGATGTTATAACTTGTCCCAAGATTAAATAAGGTTTTGTTATGCTTGGTTTCACCTGCAGGCACACTACCTGCTTGATAAGTCAAGTTGAGCTGAGCCAATAAATCTTGTAATTGGGCTTCGTTACGAGTGGTAAAGGCATCCGTCTTAGTGGTGATGTTTTGGTGGCGAACACCGCCACTCACATGCCATTTATCTGTGACATCAGCATCTAAATTAACAAATGCCCCTACCTTATCAATGGTGCTGTTTGGGCCTGCGGTGTAGCGTGTATTATTTGGCTGAATCTTCAGCCCATTACTGTCAATAAAGGTTTTAAGGTCATTACCATCGTAATACTGCTTGTCTGTTTCTCGCTCAAAGTCAGCACCATAGCTCCATAAGAGCTTTTTATCTTGCCATGTACTGGGAGTTTGCATGGCGGCACGCAGTCCCATCACATTGATATCGGCTGTTGATTGCAAGATACTGTAGGCACTGTTTGCCAGTTTCTTTTTATATTTGTCTTTGGTTGCGTTATCAACCGCCAAACTGTCAATCAAGGGATAGGCAGGTTTGATCGATATGGGGGCAGGTGTCGGATAATAGCGTCCGTCTTCTTGACGATAATAACCTGTCACGTTCAGATTAGAGCCTTTGATATCACTGTTATTATAATTTAGGCTCACGGTGGATTTTTTGGTAAAGGGTTGATTGTCTAATTGCAACCCTTTGATGGCTTGCATTGATGGTGTATCGCCTTTGAGTAGCACACCTAACCCTTTGCCATAATCAGGGGCATAGTCGGTATCTTGTTGGTCTTTATAGTAAGTAGCCGCCAAATTGATGTTTTGTGTGGGTGTGGCTTGATAGTTGAGATTGGTGTTGACGCTCAAACTATCAGTATCTTGTAAATCCGTTTGCCAAACTTCTGGGGCAATGCGTTTATTGTCACTATCAAAGCGTCCACCCCTTGATTCATAATCCACATCTACTCGGGCGTTAAGCTTGTCATTACCAAAAGTCACTGTCTGCCCAGCACTATAACCCAACGCCTCTTTGTTAAAATTATTATTGGTCGATATGCCAATACGACTTTCACCATGTAGCCCTTGTTGGTAGCTAGATTTGGTCACTAGATTAATCAGTCCACCTGTCGCTCCAGACCCATAGATACTGGTTGCTCCTGATAAAACTTCGATACGCTCTAACTGCTTAGGGTTGATGCTATTGATTTGGCGTGAAATATCTCGAGAGCCTGTCAATGGTACGCCATTGATAAGGTATTGGACAGGTCTGCCGTGCATGGTCATCCCAAAGTTACTCGCCGTACCACTGCCTGCACCTAAGCTTGGCACAAGTTGTCCTAAAACATCAATGACGGTACGACCTGCTACTGCTTGTTGGGAAATTTGTTTTTCGCTAATGACTTGGGTGACTTCAGGCATTTCACTGATTTTTTGTGCCAATACCGTGCCTGATTTGATTCCGGCGTAGAGTGTCAACTCATCCAACGTTGTGGTAGGTATATCATCGTTCGCTGATATTTGTGCTTTGGCGGTTTCAGCATGCAGTTGTTGGTTAACCGCAACTGCTAGCAGGGTCACTATAAAAGCTTTTTGGTACATAAGAATCCTCACTCAAATCTAACAAATTATTTTGGTTTTGTAACAATTGAGTAATATTAGCACATATAATTAATAATGATAATCATTATTATTTGATATTTTGAAAAATTTTACCTTTTAAGTAAATTCACCCATGAAGCTTGAGAATTTTTCATCATCTTGTTGTTGTTTTGATTGCAACTCATTTTTGAGTAACATAGCTTGCGATGAAGATAGTACAAACACCCCATCATTATCTAGTACCACCAAGCTATTGTTATTGAGCGTGATATCATAGCCTTCATGGCTATAGTGTATTGGTTGATACAGTGAAGCAGTGTTATCTTCATTGTTATTGGCATTATCAAGCGTTGCACTGGTCGTTAAAGGACTGATACCAAGCCCAAATACAGGAAAACCAAGTTGCTCTATGGCTCGTGAATCTGTCACTCTACCTAATACCATAACCGCACTGACACCATGATACATAGCGATACAAGTACGCAACGCCCCCCAACAAGCTCTATGATTCAATACTCGAGCATCAATACATAACACATCACCTGATTGGCAATTTAACAATGCTTGACGAATTGCTTGTGTATTTTCATTTTTCAAAATCACGGTCACCAAGTTGCCTGCATAGACTTTCTGACATGGGGCAATCGGTCTTAAACCTGCAACATAGCCTTCACCGATGAGATGCCCAATGGTTGAAGTGTTAATAGTTTGATAAGCGTCAATAAGTTCTTGAGATATCCGTGCCATTGCCAAACCTTGTTGAAAAAATTATTGAGAAAATTGATGAGATATTTGATAAAAAGGATTGGTTGTCAAGCTTGCTCCTGCTGGCATACTTCCGTGTTGTTCATCGCCTCGCTCAGCGATAGGCAATAGCAAGGTTTTGTATGGGTAGTTTGGTTGCTCTAACAGTTGCTCAATTAACCATATACGGCGTTGTTCATCCAATGCCAGCGTGGCTAATTGGGTGGTTAACTGCTGATAAGCTACTTGCCACAGCGATGCTTCGTCAATCTGATAGTGGTTGGCAAGGCTCTCAATAATGGCTCTGATATTTACTAAGATACCCAATGATTGAAAGTAAAACACCAGCTCTATTGCAGATTGGCAATACAGTCGATTGCGAAAATTTGGCGGACTCAAATAACAGGGGTCGGCTATGCCTTGTTCAGTTAGCCAAGGTAAATAAATACGCACAGAGTCATGGTCACGCAACAATAGCCCAACCGTGTGAGCTTGCTCGGTAACAAGTACGATATTTTGACCATGTAACTCGGGGATAAATCCCAGCTTTAGACAGCGTAACATCGTACCAAAAAATATCTCGCAGATTTCTGCAAATGCTTCCTGCACGGCTGTGTGTAGTCGTGACATATCATCTAACTTGTCTTTGAACCATTCATCAAACAGATGATAGTCAGAACCATAGTGAGCCAGACTTGCCATGGGTATAAGCCGAGTGGTATCACGACACACTTCTTCAGGCAATCGTCTCAATAAAATGCCGAGTTGCGTGGGCTTTTCTTGATAAAAATAAGGGTTATCACTACTTTTATCGTGGCAATGCCCCTGCTCCATATATGTCCACCACTGTGTTTCTTCCCACAAATACAACTGGGCTTTGAGTGTGGCATCAAGCGTCTTTGCCTGTTGTAAGATTCGTTGATTTTTTTCACCATTAATTAGCTTAAGTGGTGGTAAGTAGCGTTGCGAATTGAGTGCAAAAATAGCCAATGGCAGTTTGGTACTGTAAGCAGAAGGGCTGTCTAACAGTAGGCTACGAGTGGATGAACTTGCCAACATCGTCAATGCCTGAAAATCCAAAACCACCACGATTTTTTGCTGATGCTCTGTCCCATACAACCGTTCAAGCATACGGGGAAGTTGCCACGGATGGATAGGGATTGCAATGTGTGTCGTTGAGAGATTTTTTTCACACACCTCTTGATTCAGGGCTTGGTATTGTGGTGCTGATAGTAGCAAGTTAGCAGGGGTCTGTTGGGATAAATCTGCCACACCCGAACCATACATCACATATCGCTTGTCAAGCGCCACCCAATTTAGGCAAATGGGTTGGTTAAACTCAGCCATATAGGCTTGATAGTCTGCTTGGTCAAAGCCGATTTTTGCTTTGGCAAGCGGATGAAAGGGTCTATCGCATAAGGATGCCCATTGCTCAGCCACTCGCCATGTCTGATACCAGTGAGCCTGTGCATTAATCGGGGTAACATGAGGGTTTGAGATAGCGTTTTGCTGTGACCAAAGCAAGGCACGTTTGGCAAGTTTCAGCTGTTCTTGCAACAGATTAATGCCTTGTGGGTTATTGCTTGTGTTAGCTGGATTATTGGCTAGCCCTTGTAATAACAGGGCTAATAATGCCTTGCTATCGGTAATAACTTGATAGCACACAGCGTCGTTTGGCTGGCTTATCTGTTCAACGCATATGCCAGTGCTGTGAGCAAGCCTAACCACAGGATAAGTTGATTTTTTTAGTCGCCAAGGACTACAAAACCCATGTTCTACCTGTATCATCATCTCACAGCCATCACCTAAAATGAGATGCAGACAATCACTATCCGTCTCCAATAAGTCATGGTAAGCTGTTGGCAAGGCTGAATATAAAGCAGTCTTTAGCCACAGGGGCTGCTGCATTAACAGACTGGTGCTTGTGCTGATAATATGATTGGGGGATAGCCAGTTTTCTAGTAAACAACATTCGATTATATTCGCCATGATTTGCCATTCAGCGGATAAACAAAGTGTCTGACTGGCATCACCATCGCTCGTGTGAGCGATTGGCTGATAGGGTGTCGTATGGTTGTCCTGCTTGGGAGCTGTTAGAGACATTGTTACCCCTGCTTCAATTTAAACTGAGACAATGGATTGTCTAGCCATTTGATTGGAAAATCACGGTCACCAAATAATCGACGTTTTGCCAGTGATTCAATTCTGGTTTTTTCAGCAAACAAGTCAAAGCACTGATAGCGAGATTGATGTTCGGGATAGCGTTGTGCAAAGGCATAAATACTATCAGCCACTTGTTGCCAAAATACGGCTTCTGAATAGTGATAATGGGTCTGTAAAAAAATAGCAATATCAGCAAATGCCACAAAAAACAGACAAGCAACCGTCATATCACGAATACCTGCGGTATCGTCTGTTTCGATAAATGAGCCACGATTAAGCCTTGCATGTGCCTGTGGTAGTTGCTCTAAGATAGGTTTGGTATTAGGGTGAGTCAGCTTATCAGGGCAAAAGCGAATGCCATCATGCAAATCTTTCAGTAACACCTTGATGGGATAGCCATCATCATGCACCAAAACGATATTTTGGGCATGGCACTCCAATGCAATGCCTTGGGCAAATAGCATATAGATAATCGGTGTAACCGTCACGTCAATCAGTTGACCCACCCAATCTGCCATGTCATAACGTTGCAACCAACTATCAATCAAAGGTTTGCCATTTGGCTGAATATAACTAATACCATTGAGCGGGAATGCTGACTGCCCTTGCCCTAAATACTGATGAACATTTTCACGCCATATACTTGCCAAACCGCCATAGATTGCAGGGTGATGATAGCCTTGTTGTTGTAAGCGTTCGTGGTTTAGGCTCACCCCCATGACTTCACCCAAGAAATTCACTTGCAAATCTACGGCTTGCTTGTCGTTCGCCACCAATGTTTTTAGCCAATGTGTGATGGTTGCACTATTTAATACTGTATGTTTTGCCAAAATACGGGTACTTGATGTATTCACCAAGTGCATTGCCAGTTTGAGATAAGGTGATGGCGATAGGGCGTGTTTTTTATTATCAGTAGGGCGATAAACTAAGGTACGAATCGACTGCTGGGCATAATACTCCATGCCAACTTCACCAAGATAGACCACTTGATGCGTTTGCATTAGGGGTGTCAATGCCTCTATTAATGTCGCTTGCCACTGCCAAGGATGAACAGGGACGAACGCAAAATGCTCAACAGCTAATTCATATTGCGATAGCCGTTCACACAACTGCTCATAAATCTCATCACCAAGATATTGGCGACACCAACTGGCATAACCAAACTCTTGCGTGGTGTTAGTGACCAATAGCTCTGTATTAACCGCTAGCCACACCAGTTGTATCGGATGGGCAAATTCTGGACCAAAACGGTCATTATCTTCTAAGCTAAAACCCAGTCTTGATTTATAACAAGGGTGATACGGATGTCCAAAGTCCAAATAGCCTTCCAACTCATCGTAAGTCATCTCGTGTAGTTGTTTGATATGTTGCTGTCTATGGTGGCGTGATTGGCAATCATGGATGAACGTTTGACGTAATTCTTTGATAAAACTGTCTTTAAGCGTTGCCTCTTCTAATGGCATTAACACATCATTAATGACATCATCAAGGTGGACTGTTGTTTGCATACCTTGATAAGTTTTGGTTACAGGCGTATCAGATAAGCGAATCATGCCAAAGCTAAAATGCACTCGCCCAATGGCTTTATATACCACATCGTTCGGACACGTGATACTAAACTGAACCAAGCCCTGCTCAAGACTTGAACACTCAACCACACATACGTTTGACAAAATATCTTCAAACAATAATGCCTGTAACAACTGGCGGATAACCCGTTGCTCAACTTCGTGAATAATTGCAGTATCCAGTGGCGACTGCCACACTTGCAAAGCGTTAGATGTCAAAATATTCCCCTTAAATTTATGATTGTTGTTGATTGATAAAACTACTCGATGTTCTTGGTAATGCAAATGCAAAGGGCAAACTAAGCAATAACATCCCACCTATTAATAACAATAGCTCCTGTAAAATGCCGACCTCATTAACGGCTTGTGTTTGACGATAATTGACATACGCCATCGCAAGCCAAATCACCAACCCTGAACATATTCGGCGACTGATATTATTGAGCGATGCACCCTCTGTAACTTTATCAGCAGGCAGTTGGCTAAAACCAACGGTCGTGGTTGGGATATAAGCAAGCCCTACGCCCAATCCATGCACACAAACCCATATGACCACAGCAATGATAGAAATATCCACCAACTGCCAAGCCAAACCAAAACTTGCTGATGCGGTCAATATCACACCCCAACAACCGAGCAGTCTAGCACCCTGCTTGTCAACAATTTTGCCCACTAATTGCGTGGTAACACTCGCTATCAAGGTTGATGCCATCAACACCCACCCCGTCCATGTGGCAGGGTGGTGCATGACTTGTTGTATCAGCATTGGCAACAAGATTAAATACAGCATCAAGCCGATGGTTTGCGTCACACTGATAATGGTGCAATAGCGATAGATACGATTATCAAAAATGTTTACCTGTAACAAAGGGGTCGCATGGTGATATTCATAGAGCCACCAACGATAGCTACCATAACTCAGTATCCCACCCAGTCCGATCATGGCAACCATCATCCACTCAGAAAATTGAGCAGTATATTGATGAGCCACACGCTCCCACACAAAACCACCCAGTAGCAACAAGCAAAGCCCTAACAAGCCTTTTTTATCCAAGTTTCGTTGCTGGATTTTAGCTTGCTGATGTGGTAGATAATGCCAGACCAAAGCCCATGCCAATCCCATCAAAGGCAAATTGATAATAAACAACGCATCCCAGCCATACCACTTGACCAAGTACGCCCCAACCAATGGACCAACTGCCAAACCCAACATCACCACCATACCCCACAGCCCCATCGTCTGACCTTGACGCTGATGTGGTACGATTTGGTACAATATCCCTACCGACAAAGGAATCAAAATCCCCCCTGCTAGACCCTGTAAAAACCTTGCCCCAATCACCCAATCAATACTGGGTGAAAAATAACCCATCATTGACCCCAAACCAAAGACCGCAAGGGCAGTCAAATACAATGTTTTTCGGGCAAAAATTGTCGCTAAATAACTCACCATGATTAGCCCGATTGCCATGGCAATCACATAAGCATTTAATACCCAACTAGCGCTCACTAGTGGAACACCAAACACTTGCATAAACAGTGGGATAGCGGGGTTTAATGCACTGTTGCTGAGACTGACGACTACACCGCCAAGTAGGAGCGAAAAAATCACAGCAGAATTTGACAGTGACTGTGGTGTGTGTTTTGACATATCAGCAATTACCCATACGACCCTAAGCTAGGATTACAAAGTATCTGTGATTGTTGGATAAAAACTTTGATAGCCATTTGATTGATAAAAATCCTCACGATGACAAAAGTACAAACTGGCTTTTTTCTCAGGCATCTCAATATAGCGTTGCAAAAAATAGCCAAATTGCTTTGTCACCCATTGATATAACTCAATGCTGCTATCTGGCTCTACCACAATTTTAGTTGCCTCAGTATGTTCAAAAATAAACTCTGAAATCAGCATCCCTGTCGGTTTTAGGTAGCCTCGACCCACCGCATCCGTATTACCCAACAATAAATGCCAGCCAATATCACTATCTTTAGCTTGGTAATAGCGAGCAAGACGGTCACGTTTGGCTTCATAAACTTCGGTATAGCCAATATCCACCCCATCGCAGACAACGATGTATAGACGCTGGTGGTCATCAGCAAGAGCTTTTTCGATATGGGCTTTAAGTGCTGGCATTGGCAGGTGTAATTGCCATTGAGCGACAACATGTTCGGCGTGCATCCATTGGTAAATTAATGGCATATCTTCAGGATAGCGTAACGCACGCAAGCAAAAGGTTTTTTGATAAAAATTTCGACTAAATTGATTGGGTAGCTGTGTCATCATCGCTGATTTCATTTATGGCACCTCATCATGTGACACATTGTTAGCATGACCGAAAGTTTGGAATACCGTCAAAGCTTGCGTATCAAAATAAGGCTCGCCCAAAATTTGATTGGCAATCACCCCTGCTCGATACGCCCCCAGCCCAAGGTCGGGTGTACCTATGCCATGACTGTGTAATTCTTGATTTTGTACAAACACTTCCCCAACATGCTCTGTTGATGAACCCAATATCAAACGATAATCATGGCTAATTTTGGGCTGTCCCAAAGTCGTTGTTGTCACTTCTGGCATCAGAGCATCCATACAACTTGGGAATTGATGTTGATAACCTGTTCCAGCGATAATACAATCATAAGTCTTTTGGCAAGACTGCTGTTGCTGACGTTGAAAAAACTGCACCGCTAAACGCTCATCGACTCTTACCACGGAATCAAGCTGACAGTTTGCCATCAAGGTGCAATGCTGAGGACGATTACCTATGGTACGTTCATACAGTAGCTGATAAATATCTTGAATCGTGCTCATGCCCATGCCTTTATACATCAGACCTTGTTCACACAGTAGTTGAGCCTTGATAGACTCATCCAAATGGTAGTAATACTCTGTATAAGCAGGGCTGAAATGCTCCAACCCAAGTGGCGAATACTCCATCGGAAAAAACCCTGACGACCGTGTTACCCAGTCTAGCTCATAATTAAGCTTGCTATCGGTGTACTGCTGTTGCAACAGATGACGATACACTTCAGCTGAGGACTGCCCTGACCCGATAACCAAAATATGTGGAATATCGATGTGCTTTTTTAGTGCGGACAAATCAAACTGACGGGCAAAGTTAGCAGAGTGCATACAACGATTAGGCATGTCATTAGCGACAGCCTGTAATACTTTCGGCAAGGTCGGCTGTGTACCTGTCCCAATGACCACATGACGAGCATGGTAGCGGTGACTGATGCCATTTTGTATGACAGTAACCACATAGCCCACGCCACAGCTGGATTTTTCGACACTTTTTACATGACTATCAAAAACCACATTGGGTAATTGATGAGCAGCCCATTGGCAATAATCATTGTATTCCTGACGAGGGATTTTGAAATTTTCTAAAAAATAAAACTTTAACAGTCTTTTTTTATGGCTTAAATAATTCAAAAAACCATACCGACTGGTGGGGGCAACCAACGTCACCAAGTCAGCAAAAAATGGGACTTGGAGCGTAGTTTTTGGTAACAACATTCCTTCATGCCAATTAAAATCACTATTTTTTTCAAAAAACAGAGAAGTTATATTAGAGGTTACTGCTTTTTTTGATTCATTCGCTTGCACAAGCAAGGCAGCCAAACTTAAATTAAAAGGACCTAAACCAATACCAATGACATCAAGCACAATGCACCCCATTATTTAATTGACGTGAATAAATAGGTTGTAATGGATTTGGCACATTGACATACACAGATTGGGTTTCAACAGGTGCAGTCAATTCATCCAACCCTTGCATACGGGTCAATAAATTACCCTTAAAAGGAAGCATGTCCTGTCTAAGCAATAGCTCAAATAACTCTCGATGAGGATAGCGTTGTTCTAATGCCATCAATCTATTGACGAGTTGCGTGAGTAGTTGCTCTTCGCTTGCCCAACCTGTACGTGCAATAGCAGTGATAAGTCCAAATAGATGGTTGGCGATAATATAATAAGCAAATCGCTCATTGGCAAAAAATTCAGGCACAACACATTCTGCCTCATCCATTAAGGCGGGTATTTCATCTATTAATGAGCCTGCGTACTCGGCAATATAGCCAAATCCTTGATTATCCCTTACCCACAATCGGCTTGGATAATAATCCTTTAACTCAAGCAAGCTATTTTGTTGATGGGCTTCAAACCCCAACCCATGTTCATAATAAAGCGACACTAATGGCTCAAATCCTACTTTTAAGTAGCTGTCAAACCAGTCGCTAGCAATGACTGTGTTATCTTGGGCAGTATTTGCTTTAATCGCTTGGAATAATGTCTTAATTCGATTGGTACATCGAGTCGGATGGTCTTGGCATAAACTGGCTAAATTTGAAACTTGTATAGATGGGTCAAATGGATTGTCCCTTAAAATACAAATGGTTTCATTAATAACCTCACCATCAATGGTGAGTGCAAGCCAAGCAGGGTCATTAATGACTGACAAGGTGGGGTATTGTTGTTTTAGACGTTTGCCAAACTCACTTCGCCAGATTTGACAAGCATAATAGCCACGCTGACACTCTTTGGCTAAATTGATTCTGACTGAATTGGTAATAGCAACTGATAGGGAAAGCTTGAACATCCAAGGGGCATCAAAACTGGCAAGCGTTCTGACCGAAGTGGTCGGTGATAGATACCAGCCCATTGCTCCTAACGGATAGATTTTTTGCTGTTGAAACAACGTTTCATACCAAGGTTGCTGTTGCAAAAATCTTGCTTGCCAAGGATGTAATGGCAACAACCGATAATCTGTGTGTTGCTGTAGCATTTTTTGCTGATAGTCTGTTAAATAAGGTGTGAGCTTAGTTAATAGCTCTTGATAAATATCTTCACCGTCCACCCAGTTACCTGTAACATAATCTGACTGCACCAACCAATAGTTAAGTTGGAATTTACTTTGTGTTTCAGGGGCGTATTGCTCCCATTCTTGTGCATAAAAACCATCTCGACCTTTGGGCGTTGGGTGCATGGTGTGACCATATATGAGATTTTGTTCCGTCTCCACAAAATTTAATTCTGCACTGACAATATCATCAATATTATCTAAACGATGGGTAAGTATCTTGCCTAACCCTTCATAACTTTGTAACCAACGCCCTAACACCTCATGTGATTTATCAGTAGTGGATTGGGTGTTAGATGATAATTGATAATAAGCAATACTTTGTAATACCAATGTTGCCACTGTTGATGCAGTGTAATCACAGCTTTGACCATTCAAAAATACCGTCGGCTCTTCCAAAAATCGTACATTACCTAGCTGACTTACCTTGTCAATAGGCACTCGTAATAACATTGACGTAGGCAACAAAGGCACTTCAAGTAAGGGTTGACGTTGTGAAAAATTTAAACACGCTTCATTTTGCTCTGAAACCTCTATATAACGCCCGACCCCAAGTTCATAGCAATAAGCGTTGATTAGATTTTGTAAAGCCAACCGATTTTGAATCTCAGTCTGCAACATAAATTTCCCTAAAATTTAAATGATAATGATTTTTAGTTTGCAAATGATAATCATTCTCATTTTATTATTCAACTATTTATTTTTTATTTGTGATAACTACATTGTAAGCATCCGACCATTTTGTTGAGTATTTTGCCATTCTGTATCTAAAAAATAAGCCAAACTCTTAATAATTGATAGTGATGTATGCTGAAAAAAACGGACAAAAATATTTGGTAAATTAGAATCCTAAACAGGAGTTTACCATGAGTAAGAAAAGAGTAGAATACAGCGACACTTTCAAAGCTGAAGCCATCGCCAAAATCAAAGAAAATAACGGCAACATCAGTCAAACGGCTAAGGAGCTAGGCATACCCATGAACACACTAGCGAACTGGCAAAGAAAAGCGGATATTGGCGTACTTACAGGCACTCAAAATTATAACCCTGAACTCATAGCCACCTTGGATGAAATCAAAGACCTTAAAAAACAACTAAAAATCGCTCAAGAAGAACGAGAAATCTTAAAAAAGGCAACGGCGTACTTTGCCAAGAACCAGTAGCCAAGTACGCCTTCATGCAGCAGAATCGGTTACAGTTCAGCCTGACTCGCATGGCAAAGCTATTTGACATATCAATATCGGGCTACTATGACTGGCTTAATCGTGGGATTAGCAAACGCAAACAGCACCATAATCGTTGTGAAATTTTAGTCAAATCAGCCCCCATTGATACACAGCAAAGCTATGGGCATGAACGGCTACATCAGTATCTAATCAGCCAAGGACATAATATTAGCCCCTACATGGTGCGTCATATTAAGCAAGAACATGGGATTTACTGCAAACGCCACAAGCGATTTAAAGTCACCACTGACTCAAATCATAATAAGCCTGTTTATCCAAATTTGCTAGAACAGCAGTTTGACGTGGTAGCTCCTAACATCGAAAAGATTCTTGCGGAGCAGTGCTCCTCAGGTCAGCGATATTACCTATATCTGGACAAATGAAGGCTGGGTGTACTTGGCAGCGGTCAAAGACCTGTATAGCAAAGAAATTGTAGGCTATGCTTTAAACAAGCGAATGGCAGCGGATTTAGTGTGCCAAGCGTTGAATAATGCCATCAGGTATAAACGCCCTGCAAAAGGCTTAATTATGCATTCTGACCGAGGTAGGCAGTATTGCAGTCATCAATACCGCCAAATCATCGAAGAGCAGGGTTTTACTGGCTCTATGAGCCGAAAAGGTACTCAGGCATAGCCTTCGCCTTGCACTCGGGCAAAGCAGTGCTTTGCTATTCCTCGCTCAGATAATGCCCTAGCTGAAAGCATCAATGGGCTATACAAAACGGAGGTGATTGATTACTTCAAACATGAATGGGAAGGCATCAATGATGTTGCTTTAGCTACCCTTGATTGGGTACACTGGTACAACCATGAGCGATTACATTCTAGAAATGGATATTTGTCGCCTGAACGAGGATTAGCGAAGCACTGCTTCGCCCGAGTGCAAGACGGAGAGCTATGCTCGTAGTGGATGCGGAAAATATCTACTATTGTTCATTAATTCCGTCAGGCTATGCTGCCTGAC
>ERZ501028.61-NODE-61-length-19131-cov-6.613860_pt1 | contig 19131 bp, 20 predicted proteins | sample MGYA00248895_ERZ501028 | MGnify/ENA primary metagenome ERZ501028 (study PRJEB25958, sample SAMN03398576) | human skin metagenome | study: EMG produced TPA metagenomics assembly of the Human Skin Microbiome Metagenome (human skin metagenome) data set.
ACAAGGGCCGCAACGTCATCGAGCGTCAGTACGCTCACCTGAAGCAGTGGCGGGGGCTGGCGACCCGGTATGACAAGTACGCGATCATCTACAGGGCCGCCGTGGTGTTGAACGCTGTGCTCGCATGATCAAAACGATTGTCAGACATGCCCTAGGGCCACGTTCGACCCGTCGCCGGTCTGGACGTTCTGAGTGACGGAGTTGTCGTGGTGGTTGGTCACCGAGAACCCGCTTTCTGCCGGCGGCCACACGAAGGGCGTCTGGTAGGCGGCCACGAGATCGAGGCCCGCGGACGTGAGGACGGGCCGGTACGAGCTGGTACTACCGGGCTCGAGGTAACCATGAGCCTCGAGGTCCGAAGACGCCTTCTGAATCTGGCGGTCGGTGAGGGCCCGGGCCTGGAGGTCGTCGTAGACGCCGGCGTCATTGGGACGTGCCTCGGCTGCTTCCAGAAGCAGCCACTGGGCCTCGACGCGTGGGTATGCCCGAGCGACCCGCTCGGCGTCGAAGGCACACCGGGGCCGGACAGCAATTGGGATACCGCCGGCCAAGGGGGTGTTCTTGGGGATCATCTCGAGCTGCATGAGCTCTCGGGCGACGACTTGGACACGGTGGGGTGGGCACACATCAGCGGGGATGTCCCTCACGTGCTGACCGACGAGGCCGTTGGTGTGGACGTAGTTCAGGACGCGGAGGGTGAAGATCGTGGGTCGCACAAGGCCTCGCTGTTCTGTCGTGGCGGGTCACTACCCCGCCGTGCTGTGCGCTGGAACCTTCACGCTAGCGGCAAGGGCCGACGCGATAGCCCCGGTTCCTTTAAGGAGGCCGGGGGTCACGGGGAGAGCGTGCGGCAGTCAGGCGGAGGATCGCCCCAGGGCCTTCCACTGCTCCTCGAGCTCGGCGCGCCAGCCCTTCGGTGGCGGCCACGGCACGCCCCAGGCGGCCAGCTGGGCCTTGGTCCATCCGCCGGCCGGCGTGCGCGCGGCAGCGACCTCGTCGGGGCTGGGCGTGCTCGGCTCGTCAGACATGCGTGGGATCCTGCCAGTTCGAGGGTGGGATTGGTGGTGGGACGTGGCTCAATCAGGCTCTCTGATCCGCGAGATCATGCGGTCCCGTCAGTTCCCGAACTACCCTGAATGGACGGTGACATCGGCCACCCCGCGCGCACACGGTCGTTTACGGCGGAGCCGATTCGCGCCGCAACGCTTGCTACTGGAGCGACCTGCCAGCGCACGCACAATCCCTTTCGTGACGGCTGGACCACGCGCCGCGGGATGCGAGCGGGCCGGGCGCTTAGGGGCAGCCGCGTTCCTGCAGCCAGATTCTCGCCGCCGTCTGAGCCGCATCAGTGCCGCCGCCCCCGTCCCTACGGATCGGCACGTCCGGGTCGACCGGGCGATCGCCCAGAACCTCGCCTCCACGATCCACAAACTCCGCCGCCGTCAGGGTGATACGGCTGCCATCGGACAGCACATGTGTCGCGTTCCCGGACCCATACCCTGACGATGACTGCCCGAACGACCTTGCATTGGGCAACCCTCGGAAGGCGGCCAGCACCGCCTCCCCCGAGGACGACGTGGACCGGTCTTGAAGCACAGCAATCGGAGCGCCATCGCGTTGTGTCCGGGGCCCCACGCTGACGAACGTCATGCCCTCTGTGCCTGCCCCGTCCTCCTGCACGGTCACTGCCGTGTCCTCGCCAGCCCGATCCCGGAAGAACATCACCGGCCCTTCCGGCAACAACGCGGAGACCCCCGAGAGCATCGGCCACATGTTCCCACCCAGGTTTCCCTGCACGTCCACCACCCACCCGCAGGTCGCGGGCGCTGCGGCGTCGATTCCGTCCGCCAGGACCATCGCGTACTCGGACGCCTGGGGATCGTCACTGGCCACGGGCAGTGCTGGCAGGCTGAGGGTGCTGACGCCATCCGTCGTGGTGACGGTCGGCAACGTGACATTCATGCGGGGTGTCTCGGAAGCGCTGGAGGTCGACCTTTCACCCCTCTCGGCTGGGTCCGGGCCGGGAGTGAAGCTCGAATGCTTCCCTCCAGCCACCCCCGTGGCATAGCGCAGGACACTGTCGAGGTCTCGAGGTGAGCGCGCCGTCCTGGCGGTCTCCTGCACCTGGGCTCGGGCCTGCTCCCACCGCTCGCCGGAGGCGTACAGCCCGGTATCAAGGACGTCGAGGGCCCGATCTGCGTACGCCAGGGTGTCTTGATCTCCACTTGACGATCCTCCACCAGGGGTCGGCGTCCCTGGTGGAGCGGACGACGACGTGGGTGGCGATCCATCCCCGTGGGAGGCCCCACACCCGGTCAGCAGTACCGCCAGCACCACGCCCATGCAGACGACTCGCGTCCTAGGCCGTCTGGTCCAAGCGGTATTCATGTGGCCAGTGTCGCATCAGACGCACGCCGAGAGGCCCCTCGGAGAGAACTCCCGTGACGCATCTGCCCAGCCACTCTCCGTGTTCGGACTAAGGGCGTAAACGGTCGTTTGTGGCTGCGCCTCCACGAGCACGAGCACGAGCACGAGCACGAGACCAGCCCCTCACACTCCGAGCGCCTCGCCCTATCTCCACTGCGCCTCCGCACTGCTATCTTCCTAGCCATGTTCACTCTCTGACGGCATCGCACTGAACACCCCACCATCACGAGAGGAACAACTGTGCCCACTGACCTTCTGACTCTTCACTTGCCGCAGCTCTACCCTGCTGACCAGCTCCCTGGAGGACTCGACTTTCGAGGGTTGGACGTTGGGATGGCCGACGATCTGGCCCAGTGCTATCTCATGAGCTACCCACCCGACGTCGCTGCCTCCGATCTAGACGAGGCGCGCGAGGAGATGAACGCGACCTTCCGCGGTGACTACGGAAAGCTGCGCGCCGATGCGAGCACTACAGCGTGGGTGGGCGGCCGTCTCGCCGGAGCCATCATGGTGGTCACCCACTCGATCTGGGACGCACACCTCACGGGTCCGTTCGTCATCGACCTCTTCATTGATCCCCACGCACGCGGGAAGGGGATCGGGCGGGCTCTGGTCCAACACGCCATCGCAACCTGCTGCGACGCCGGTGACCACACTCTGAGTCTGCGCTTCGGACAGGGCACATCCGATGCAGCCATGCGGATCTACCAGCGGCTCGGATTCCGCCCCGTGGGATAGGCAAATTCGGTCGTTAGTGACGAGGGGCCCCGCCATGTGCCGTGTGCGCCACCTCCGGCCCTGCCCGCCCGCCGCACGGCTCGCCACAACCAACCCGCTAGAGCGGCAGCCGCCCGTACGTTTCGGGCGATCCCCGGGGCGCGCGGGGGCGCCCACCTGGACACCCGGTTTTCCCGCCGACCGGATCCCGCCCGATATGCGAAGAGTTCCCCGCGCGTCAGGTGGAATCTGCGCTGCATCTCGACAACGGACACACCGGGCGGTTCGGGCCCCTGCCCCACGAGCCCACCGCAGGCCAGGGGCCCCTGCGCTGCATCTCGACGACAAAGGCCCTTGCCCACCGGTTCACGTCGTGACATAGTTCACCCCATGATGCAGCAGCAGTGACCCCGTGGGTCCGACGACCCACCACCGGCCTCCCCGCGCGCCCGTTTCGAGCACGGCTCGACGGGTGCCTCTGCGCCCACCCCTTTCTGCAGAAAGCAGTCACCGCATGCCTGACATCATCGAATTCCCCCTGCCCGCCTCGTCGGGCGACCCCCACTGGCGGGCCTACTGCCGCCTCGGCGACGAGTACAACCACGAGCTGATCGGCACGACCGAGTGGGATGAGACCCCCACGGACGCGCTCATCCAGGCCGCCGCCGAGACCGACCACACGCTGCGCCGCTACCTGGCGTACGTCGACGGCGAGGCGGTCGGCTACGCCCGCGTCCTGGTCAACCACGTCGACGACCCTGACGCGGCCGCCCTCAACGTCTACGTCCACCCGCGGCACCGCGGACGCGGCCACGGCCGCGCACTGGCCGAGCGGCTCGTCCTGGACACCGCCGGCCTCACCCGTTTCGAGACCTGGCCGCTGACGCCGCGGCCGGTGGCCGGGCAACGCGCGCTCACCCCGCCCAACGGCGCTGGCGCGGTGCCCGCCGAGCATCCGGGTGTGCGTCTCGCCCAGTCCTACGGCTTCGCGCTCGTCCAGATCGAGCGGGTGAGCCGGTATGACTTCGCCGATCCGGGGATCGACCCCGCCGTCGCCCTGGCCGAGGCCGAACGCGCCTCGTCGGGCTACGAGCTCCACGCCTGGGAGGGCGCTGCCGACACGTCCCTGCAGGACGACCTCGCCGTCCTCAAGGCCCGCATGGCCACGGACGTGCCCTCCGGGGAACGCACCGTGGTGGAGCAGGTGTGGGACGCGGCCCGCGTGCGTCGCATGGACGAGCAGATCCTCACGACCGGGCGGCTCTTCCGCGCGGTGGCGCGGCACCGCGCCACCGGTCGGATCGTCGCCCTGAGCGAGCTGGTGGCGCCCCGCTCGCGCCCCGACGGGCTCATCGACCAGTGGGACACCATCGTGCTGCCCGAGCACCGCGGCCACCGCCTCGGCATGCGCGTGAAGGCGGCGAACCTCATCGCCGTGCGCGACGCGCTGCCCGAGGCCCGCGCGATCATCACGTGGAACGCCGAGGAGAACCGGCACATGCTCGACGTCAACGAGGCGCTGGGCTTCCGGCCTGTGCTGGCCGAGGCATCCATGGAGGCGTCGGCACCGCTGCGACGTCGCTGACGGCCCGCGACCTCGGTGCCGCCTCACCCCCGCTCGAGCGTCCGCTGGGCCGCCTCCCGCACTGCCCGTGTGAGCCGCACCAGGCGCGTCACGGGCAGTGTGGCCGCCTGCCAGTACAGGGGCACGAGGACGTCGTCGAGCCCGGGCACGCGAACCAGCCGGCCGGCGCGCACGTCCTCGACGGCCTGGGCGTCCACGAGCATCCCCCACCCCAGGCCGGCCCGGACGGACCGGTGGAACCCGTCGAACGACGGCGCCAGGTGCGTGGGCGGGGCGACGTCTAGCCCGGCGCCGCTCAGCGCGAGGCGCTGCAGGTCGTCCTTCGCGTTGTAGCGCATCATGGGCATCGCGCCGAGGTCGACGACGTCGCCCGCCGCATGCCGCGCGAGCAGGGCGGGCGCCACGAGCGGGACGTAGCGCATGCTCCCCAGCGGCTCCGCCGCGCACCCCTGCACCGGCTGCGGCTCCGTGGTGACGGCGGCCAGCACCTCGCCGCGGCGCAGCAGCCGGGCGCTGTGGTCCTGGTCCTCGACGTGCAGGTCCAGGACCGTGTCGTCCCAGTCGGCGGCCTCCGCCAGGACGGGCCCGAACCACGTGCCCAGCACGTCGGCGGGCACGGCCAGGGAGGTGACGCTGCGCCCGGCCGCCGTGCGGCCCAGCCCGGCCCACGCCTCCTGTTCGAGCACCCGCATGTGCCGGGCCACGCGCACCAGGCCGACGCCGGCCTCGGTCGGTTCGCAGGGTGTGCCGCGCCGGAGCAGCACCTGGCCCACCTCCCGCTCCAGGGCGCGGATGCGCTGGCTGACCGCAGAGGCGCTGACGCCGAGCTCGTACGCGGCCGCCTCGAACGAGCCCTCATCCGCGATCGCACGCAGCGCCTGCAGCTGATCCAGGTTCATGAAGCAGAGCTTAGGCACCTGCAGTTCTCTTCGTTTGTCTCAGGCCCGGCCGGGCCCTAGCGTCCTCACCCATGTGGACCCTCGCCGGCACCGGCCTGCTCACCGGACTCGCCCTCATCGTCGCCATCGGCGCCCAGAACGCCTTCGTGCTCCGCCAGGGCGTGCGCCGGGAGCATGTGGGCGCCGTCGTGCTGGTGTGCATGGCCTCGGACGCCGTCCTCATCCTGGCCGGCACCGCCGGGGTGGGCGCGCTCGTGCAGGCCGTGCCGTCGCTGCTCGAGGTGCTGCGCTGGGGCGGTGCCCTCTACCTGCTCTGGTTCGCGGTCTCCTCCCTGCGTGCCGCGCTGCGCCCGCAGGGGCTCGTGGCCGAGCAGGCGCCGCGCACCGCGGGTTCGGTCATCGCCACCACGCTCGCGCTGACCTGGCTCAACCCGCACGTCTACCTGGACACCGTGGTGCTGCTGGGCAGCCTCGCCAACCAGCACGGTCCCGACGCGCGGTGGGTCTTCGCCGCCGGCGCCGTCGCCGCCTCGGTGCTGTGGTTCACCGCGCTCGGCTACGGCGCGCGCCTGCTGGCCCGGGTGCTCGCCGACCCGACGGCGTGGCGCGTGGTGGACGTGGTGATCGCGGTGGTCATGGCGGTGCTCGCGGTCCGGCTCATCGCCGGTTCCGGCGTGTGGGGGTGAGCCGGCACCACCCCCCTCACTCCCCGCCCAGCTCCTCCCGGAGGATCCGCGCGCCGGCCACGAGCGCCGCCGTCTTGTCCCGCGCCACCGAGCGAGCCAGCGGCGCCATGCCGCAGTTGGTGCTCGCGATCAGCTTGTCCGCGTCCACGAACTCGAGGGTCTCCCGGAGGGTCGCCGCGACCTCCTCGGGCGTCTCGATCTCGTCGCTCGCCACGTCGATCGCGCCGACCATCACCTTCTTGCCGCGCAGCAGGCCGATGAGCTCCGCCGGCACCCGGGAGTGGTGCCGCTCCAGGGCGATCGTGTCGATCGTGGACTCGCGCAGCAGCGGGAACGACGTCTCGTACTGGCGCCACTCCTCCCCGAGCGTGGCCTTCCAGTCGTTGTTCGCCTTGATCCCGTAGCCGTAGCAGATGTGCACGGCCGTCTCACACGTCAGGCCCTCGGCCGCACGCTCGAGCGTCGCCACGCCCCAGTCGCGGACGTCGTCGAAGAACACGTTGAACGCGGGCTCGTCGAACTGCACGACGTCGACGCCCACCGCCGCCAGCTCCCGCGCCTCCTCGTTGAGGATGCGCGCGAACTCCCACGCGAGCTTCTCGCGGCTGCCGTAGTGGCGGTCGGCGAGGGTGTCGATCATGGTCATCGGCCCGGGCAGGGTCCACTTGATGGGCCGGTCCGTCCGCGCGCGCAGGGCCTTCGCGTCGTCCACGAACACCGGCGCCGGCCGGCCCACCTCCCCGACGACGGTCGGCACGCTCGCGTCGTACCGGTCGCGGATCCGCACCGTCTCGCGCCGGTCGAAGTCCACGCCGCCGAGGTGCTCGATGAACGTGGTGACGAAGTGCTGGCGGGTCTGCTCGCCGTCGCAGACGATGTCGATGCCCGCGCGCTCCTGATCGGCCACGGCGAGGGCGAGCGCGTCGAGCTGGCCCTCGCGCAGCTGCTCCCCCTCGAGCTTCCAGGGCGACCAGAGCGTCTCCTCCTCGGCGAGCCAGCCGGGCTTGGGCAGGCTGCCGACGAGAGTGGTGGGGATCAGGGTGGTCATCGGGTCTCCTCGGTGTCTCGTGCGGCGTGGGCGGTGGCCCAGCGCTCCAGCAGGTCGCGGTGCGGGCCCACGAAGTGCTCCTGCGTGTACTCCCCCTGCTCCCGGCCGAGGCGGGCCCGCTCCTCGCGGTCGTAGGCGATCCGGGTCTGCGAGAAGTCGCCGTGGTCCAGGCGCGGCCGGTAGAGCTCGCCGGCCCCGGCGTTCGCGTTGTAGATCTCCGGCCGGTAGATCCGCTGGAAGGTCTCCATGGTGGCGATCAGCCCGGCCAGGGAGAGGTTCGCGTGGTCGTTGAGCAGGTCGCCCCGCGAGTAGAACGCCAGCGGCGCCACGGCCCCGCGCGGCAGGAAGCACCGGATCCCCAGGCCCATCCGGCCGAAGTAGCGGTCCGTGCGGGAGGGCTCGTCCTGGCGGTACTCGACCCCGAGCACCGGGTGCTCGTTCGTCAGCCGCCGGTAGGTGCGGCTCGTGGACACGCTGATGCAGATCACGGGCGGCTGCGGGAACCGCTCCCGGTACGCCTGCGAGTCGAGCAGGTGCCGGAACAGCCGCCCGTGCAGGTCGCCGAAGCCGTCGGGCTCCTCGGTCCCCGGCGACGTCGCCGCGTGCGCGGGCAGCACCACGGAGAAGTCGTGGTCGCGGACGTAGGAGGAGAAGTTGTTCCCCACACTGCGGCCGAGCACGGCGCCCGTCGCGCGCTCGACCACCCGCACGTCGAGCATCTCCATGAGCGGGAAGTCGACGTCCGCGCCGTCGTCGGCGGTGAAGTGCACGTCGATCGAGACGATCTCGATCCGCGCCGTGTAGCGGTCCCGCTCCGGGTTGTCCCAGGGGGCGAGGTCGTTGAGGCGCCCGTCGATCATGGCCAGGGCGGCGCGCAGGTTCTCCCGCCGGTCCGCGCCGCGGGCGAGGTTCGCGAAGTTCGTGGTGGCGCGCGTGCTGGCGGCGGGCGTGTAGTCCTCGTCGAACGGCGTGGTGTGGATGCTGAACGTCAGGTCGTCCACGCGGGTGGGCGCGGTGCTCGGGACAAGGGTGGCGTGGCTCATCGGGTCCTCTCCGGGGTGCGGGCGCGGGTGGTGCGGTGGTGGGCGGGGGAGGGATGGGGCACCGCGGACGACGACGACGCCCCGCGGCCGGCGGCGACGCGTGCGGCGCACTCGAGGCCGGCCTCGAGGTCCGCCTGCAGGTCGGCCACGTCCTCGATGCCGACGGAGAGCCGGACCAGGTCCGTGGGGACGGCCAGGGGCGTGCCCCGCACGGAGGCGTGGGTCATCTCGGAGGAGTAGCAGAGCAGCGATTCGACCCCGCCGAGGCTGACCGAGAGCGCGAACAGCTCGGTGGCCTCAGCGAAGGCGCGGGCCGCGGCCTCTCCCCCGGCCAACCGGATGGAGACGATCCCGCCGAAGCCGTCCATCTGCCGCGCGGCGAGCGCGTGGCCCGGGTGGTCGGGCAGCCCGGGGTAGAAGACCTGGGCGACCTCGGGGCGGCCCTGCAGCCAGCCCGCGAGCGCGGCGGCGTTGGCGCCGTGCCGGTCCATGCGCAGGCCGAGCGTCTTGAGGCCGCGGGCGGCGAGGTAGGAGTCCTGCGGGCCGGCGACCGCACCGGCGGCGAACTGCTGGTAGGCCACGGCCTCGGCCAGCGCCCGACCGCGGAACTCGCGGTCGGCCACCACCACGGCGCCGCCGAGCACGTCCGAGTGCCCGCCGATGTACTTGGTGGTGGAGTGCACCACGACGTCCGCGCCGAGGTCGAGGGGCCGCTGGAGGTAGGGCGAGGCGAACGTGTTGTCCACGACCAGCAGCGCGCCGGCGTCGTGGGCGATCTGCGCCCAGGCGGCCAGGTCCGCGATGCCGAGCAGCGGGTTGGAGGGCGTCTCCACCCACAGCAGCGCGGTGCGGCCGGGACGGACGGCCGCGGCGACCGCCGTCGGGTCGGTGATGTCCACGGGGGTGTTGGACACGCCCCACGGCTCGAGGACGGTGGTGATGAGGCGGTGGGTGCCGCCGTAGCCGTCGCCGCCCAGCACGATGTGGTCGCCGGGGCGCAGCACGGCCCGCAGGAGGGCGTCCTCGGCGGCGAGCCCGGAGGCGAACGCGAACGCCCGGTCGCCGTGCTCGAGGGCGGCGAGCTGGGTCTCGAAGCCGTTCCGGGTCGGGTTGGAGCCGCGGCTGTACTCGTGCCCGGCGCGCAGCACGTTGATGCCGTCCTGCACGAAGGTGCTGGTCTGGTAGATCGGCGGCACCACGGCGCCGGTCAGCGGGTCGGGCTCCTGGCCGGCGTGCACGGCGGTGGTGGTGAAGCCGCGGACGGCGGGACGGGACACGGAGCGGGTGGTGTGGTGGACGGCGGTCATCTCAGCGCACCTCCTGGGTGACGGCGGCGGTCTCGGGGACGGCGGGCGTGGTGGCGGGGACGGCCGGCCCGGCGGCGGACACCACGGCCAGGGCACGGTCCAGGTCCGCGATCAGGTCGTCGGGACACTCCAGCCCGATGGAGAGCCGGACGGTGGTCTCGGCGATCCCGGCGGCCTCGCGCTGCTGCCGCGTCAGGCGACAGTGCGTCATGGTCGCCGGGTGGGAGACGAGGGACCGGGCGTCGCCGACGTTGACCACCAGCTGGAACAGCTCGAGCGCGTCGAGGAACGGGGCCACGGCCTCGGGGCCGCAGGCCAGGTCGAAGGAGAACACCGAGCCGACGCCGTCCGGGAAGTCGCGGGCGGCCAGCGCCGCGCTGGGATGTCCGGCCACGCCGGGGTGGTGCACCCGCGCGACCGCGGGGTGCCCGGCCAGGTGTTCGGCCACGGCCAGGGCGGTGGCGGTGTGGCGGGCCACGCGCAGGTCGAGCGTCTCGAGCCCCTGGATGAACTGCGCCGCGCTCGCGGGGGCGAGGGTGGGGCCGAGGTCGTGCAGGAACTTGCTGCGGGCCAGCGTCAGGTAGGCGCCGCGGCCGTGCCGCTCGACCAGCGTCTGCCCGCCGTAGCGGGCCTTGGGCCGGGCCAGCTGCGGCCACCGGTCCGGCGCCGCGCCGTAGTCGAACGTGCCGCCGTCCACGATCGCGCCGCCGAGCACCGCGCCGTGCCCGCCGAGGAACTTGGTGGCCGAGTGCACGAGGACGTCGGCGCCGTGCTCCAGCGGCCGGTAGAGGGCCGGCGTCGCGAGGGTGCTGTCCACCACCACGGGCACACCGGCCGCGTGGGCGAGGTCCGCGAGCGCGGGCAGGTCCGGGAGGGTGGCGAGCGGGTTGGTGATGGCCTCGAGGAAGAACGCGCGGGTGTCGGGCCGGACCGCGGCGGCCCACGCGGGCGGGTCCGCCGGGTCCGCGAAGGTGACCTCGATGCCGAAGTCCGCGAACGTGTCCGTCAGCAGGTCCACGGTGCCGCCGTAGAGCTGGCTGGAGGCGACCAGGTGCTTGCCGCCCTGCAGCAGCGCCAGCAGGGACAGCGCGACGGCGGCCTGGCCGGTGGCCGTGGCGATCGCGCCGATGCCGCCCTCCAGTGCGGCGAGGCGGTTCTCGAACACCGCGACGGTCGGGTTGCCCGTGCGGCTGTAGGTGAAGCCGGGGGTCTCGAGCCGGAACATCGATGCCGCCGTGGCGTGGTCCGGGAAACGGAACGCCGTGGTCTGGTGGATGGGCGGGACGACCGGCCGGTGGGGTGCGGCGGGCTCGTAGCCGGCGTGGACTTGTTGTGTGGCGTGACGGGGCATCTGCTCTCCTCCATCGGTCCTGGCGGTAGCACCGGGCCTGCCGTTCCCGGGGGTCCGGGTGCGGCGGGCGGGTTGCTGCGGCGTCGTCGAGCCAGATCTCTCGGCCGCTCTGGATGGGTGGTGAGCCCATCCCACGCGGTGGGCCGCCGCGAGTCCAGCGGACGGCCGGCTCCCACGTCATATGAGCCGCCACCGCGCCATCCAGGACCGGCCGGAGCCTCTCCGGGGCGCGGCGGGCCGAGGCAGACCCGTGTGACGAACCGGCGTGGAGGGGGGGGTGTGTCAGACTCCCGGGCATGACACAGAGCACACCGGGCGGACCGGCCACGGACCTGCCCGACTTCCGGCCCTCGGGCAACCAGGGCGTGGACCCGGCGCTGTACGAGATCGAGAACGCGGCCATGGACCGTGAGGGCGCCCTCTGGGCGGCGCTGCAGGAGGCGGCGCCCTGGACCGGGCGGACGCTGCTCGACCTCGGTGCGGGCACCGGCTTCTGGCTGCCCCGCTACGCCGACGCGGCCGAGACGATCGCCGTCGAGCCGGACGTGCGCCTGCTGGGGGCCGCCCGCGCCCGCCCCGGCGGGGCGCGCGTGCTCTACGGCTCGGCCGAGCAGATCCCGCTGCCGGAGGCGAGCGTCGACGTCGTGCACGCCCGGTTCGCGTACTTCTTCCCGCACCCGCGCTGGGACGTCCGACCCGGCCTGGACGAGGTCACCCGGGTGCTGCGGCCCGGCGGCGCGCTCGTGGTGATCGACAACGACACCGAGCGCGGCCAGTTCGCCGAGCTGCTGCGGGCGAGCACGAACGCCGCGGCGCAGGGCCAGGACACGTACGCCCGCGAGTGGTGGGCCGGCATCGGGGCCGAGACCCGTGAGGTCATGAGCTCGTGGACCTTCGACTCCCGCGCCGACCTCGAGGCCGTCCTGCGGCTGGAGTTCGAGCGAGGGGTCGCCGACGCGTGGCTCGCCGAGCACCCCGCAGAGACGTCACTGAGCTACGGCTACCTGCTCCACGTGTGGCGGTGAGCACGGACCCGCGTCGCCAGACGCCTGCCCCCCGCGGCCCTGACACTGGGACGCCCCCGCCGCCGGAAGGACGGGCGCGGTGGCTGGTCGCCTCCAACGCCCTCGACGCGGGTGGCCGGTCCGCCACGGACGTCGCCCTGGACGTCCTGGCGGTGCTCCTGCTCGGCGTGGGCGCCGACGGCATGGGCGTGCTGATGACGCTCTCCGGGTTGGGATTCCTCCTGCTCGGCGTGCCCATCGGCATCGTGGTGGACCGACACCTCAGCCCGCGGCTGCTCGCGGCCACCGGCCTCGCCAAGGCGGCGGTGCTCGGCTCGCTCGTCGTGGCGTGGACGCTCGACGCGCTCACGTTCGGCCACCTCGCCGCCGCCATGGCCCTGCTGGGCGTGCTCACAGTGCTGGCCGAGACCACCCAGACCGCGCTCGTGCCGCGCGTCGTGCCGGCCACCGCCGTCGCCCGCCTGACGGCGCGGCTCGAGTCCGCCGACGCCGCCCTCGTGCTGATCGTGCCCGCCGCGGCAGGCGTCCTCGTCGGGTCGCTGGGCGCAGGGCCCGTGCTCGGCATCGCGACGGCATTCCTCTTCGCGGCGGCGATCGTCGCGCTCCGGGTGCGGCTGCGGCCCTCCGCCGCGGCGGACGTCCCGGACGACGACGGGGACCCCGGCGTCGCGGACGTCCTCTCCCGCTGGGCCCGGTTCGGGAAGGACGCCGCGGAGGGGTGGACGGTCCTGCGGCGCACCCCGGTCCTGTGGCTGCTGACGATGGGGTCGGTGGCCGCCAACGTGGGCATGGCCCTCTTCGCCCCGGTCGAGGCGGTCTGGATCCTGACCGACCTGCGGCTCGGGCCGGAGTTCCTGGGCGTCCAGATCACCGCGGGCGCGGTCGGGGCACTGGCGGCCTCGTCCCTGGCGGGCCGGGCCATCGACCGGCTGGGCGAGCGCCGGTGCATCCTCCTCGGCTCGGTCGGCTGCGCCGTGGCCGTGGGGCTGCACCTGCTGGCCTACGCCGACCGCGCTCATGCCGGGCCGTGGCTGCTGGCCGGCGCCGCCCTCTGGGGGTTCATGGTCCTGCTCGGGAACATCACCCAGGCCGCCGTGACCGCCCGCGCCTGCCCCGAGGGCACGCTCGGGCGGGTCACCGCGATGCGCCGCACCCTCACCCGGGGCTCCGTGCCGCTGGCGACCCTCGCGGGAGGTGCGCTCGGGGCGACGCTCGGGGTCGGCTGGGCGCTCGCGGGGTGGCAGGTCCTGGCGGTGGTCTCGCTGGCCGCCGTCGTGCCGGCCGCGCGGTGGGTGGATGCGGGGCGCGACGACGTCGACTGAGGCCGAGACGCTGACGCGGACGCCGAGGTCGCTTACTGTGTGGCCATGGTCACCCGTCCCGTGCTCCAGCAGCCGGTGATCGACGCCGTCGACATCCGTTCCGTCGCGGAGTTCTACCGCGAGCTCCTCGGCCTCCACTACCGCGCGGGCGACGAGCTCGCGGACGGCCGCGAGCCGGACAGCGCGGACTGGCTCGTGCTGCTGGACGACGACGGCCGCCGCGTCCTGACATTCCAGCGCACCGAGGAACTGAAGCCCAGCACGTGGCCGTCACCCGAGGTGCCGATGCAGCTGCACCTGGATTTCACCGTGCCGGACCGCGATTCCCTCGACGCGGCCCACGACCACGCCCTGCGCCTGGGCGGGCGCCTCGTCCTGGACCGCTCCGACGACGAGGACGAGCCCCTGTACGTGTTCGCGGACCCGGCCGGCCACCCCTTCTGCGTCTTCGTGGGGTGAGCGCGGCAGACCGCGGGGGCGGTTTCATGCACATGTCGAAGACAAGAAGCCGGTTCAGTGCCGACGGTAAGGTCGTCGGGTGATCCCGCAACCCACAGATCGACTCACGTTCCGGTGCATGACCGACGCTGACCTCGACGACATGTGCAGGCTCCTCGGAGACGCGGAGGTCATGCGCTACTACCCGCGAGCCAAGTCGCGCAACGAGGTGCAGCGGTGGATCAACTGGTCGAAGGACAACTACGCCAAGCATGGGTTCGGCCTGTGGGTCATCGAACACCGGACCACCGGCGACTTCATCGGTGACTGCGGCCTGACCTGGCAGAACGTCGACGGCCAAGAGGTCCTCGAGGTCGGCTACCACGTCCTGCCCGAACACCAGGGACAGGGACTGGCAACCGAGGGGGCCTCTGCCTGCCTGCGATACGGGTTCGAGACCCTGGACGCAACGCTGGTCACCGCGATCATCAACCCCGACAACATGGCTTCCCGTCGCGTGGCCGAACGAATCGGCATGACCGTGTGGAAGAGCACGCGTGATCCCAGCGGAGCGCCGATCGTGGTCTACAGCAGCCACGGCCAAGAGGCATGACGCACTGAACTGCCGCCATGGGTGCGCGCCCATTGAGAAGACACGCCCTGCGCCCAGCCGGCCAGGCGCTGCTGCGTCTTCGTAGCGTGGGCGGCCGGACCGCGGCACGGCTCAGCGATGACGGCGGCGGCTCAGCCCTCGAGCCGCTGGTCGAACTCCTCGTGGTCCAGCTGGCGGTGCATGCGGTCATCTTCACGATACGGTGCCGTCCATGCATCCGGACCCGGCCGAGACGAACCGCCGCGCCTACGATGACGCCCGCGTCGTCGCCCTCTATGACCTCGACAACCCGCCCGGAGAGGACCACGCGTACTTCCGCCGAGCGGCCGAGGAGTCCGGCGCCCGGCGGATCGTCGATCTCGGCTGCGGCACCGGATCGCTCACGGTGACGCTGACCGGCGACGACCGCGCCGTCGTCGGGATCGACCCGGCCGAGGCCATGCTGCGCGTCGCCCGGGCGCGCCCCGGCGGGGACCGCGTCGAGTGGCGGCGGGGCACCGCGGAGCTGATCGAGCCGGCGTCGGCGGACCTGGTGATCATGAGCGGGAACGTGGCGATGCACCTGATCGGCCAGGACTGGCACGACGCCCTGCAGCGCATCGCCGCCGGCCTGGCCCCCGGCGGCCGGCTGCTGTTCGAGACCCGCAACCCCGTCCGTCGCGCCTGGGAGGACTGGCAGCGGGAGCCCACGGAACGGACGACGGCGGCCGGTCGCCTCGTCGAGTCCGAGGCGACGAGCACGCCGGACGGGGACGGCGTCGTCGTGCACCGATGGCGCACCGAGTACTCGGATGAGGGCGTGGTCCGCGAGGGTGAAGAGCACCTGCAGTTCCGCTCCGTGGAGCAGGTGACCGAGGACCTCACGGCGGCGGGGCTGGCGGTGGACCGCGTCTGGAGCGACTGGCACGGCCGCCCGTTCGACGCGGCGGAACACCCGTTGATGATCATCGAGGCCTGTCCACAGGGGGCCTGACCCGTCCACCCGTCATGGCAGGATGACGCATGTCACACGTGATGCGAGGGGGAACCATGACGGACACGACCACGGCCCGCCCCATGCGGCCGACCCACCACGACGACGACCCGCCCGTCCGCGGGATCGGCCACCTCCGGCACCCGGTGGTGTCGGGCGGGCTGATCGGGGTGATCGGCGGCGGCGCCTTCCTGTTCGGCGGGATCGCGGGGCTGCCGGCCGAGCACCAGGGCACGCTGCGGGGCGTCGCCATCTCGCTCATCAGCTTCACCCTGGTGGTGGTGCTGCTGCGCCGGCGGGTGCTGCCCACCGTGCCGACGCCCGCCCGCGGCGCGTCTACGGGATCGCCGTCGTCACAATGCTGGCGCTCCTCCCCGTGACCCGCCTGGTGGCTTTCGGACTCGACGCACCGACGGCGCAGATCGCCCTGGTGGCCGCCGTGGTGGGTAGCCACTTCCTCCCGTTCGCCCGGGCATTCCAGGCCCCGGTGTTCTGGTGGATCGGCGGGGCGATGGCCGTGCTGGGGCTCGCCGGTGCCGCGTTCGCGGCTCTCGGCATGCCCGCGGCCGGACCGGCCGGGGCCGCCGCGGCGGGGGCTGCGATGCTCGTGATCGTGGCGGCGCAGGCGCTGCTGGGGTCCCCTCGGCAGGACTGAGGGCCGGACCATGACCATGCTTCAGGCCATCCGCCGCTACTACGCCGGCTACGCGCAGTTCAGCGGGCGCGCCTCCCGCGCCGACTTCTGGCTCGCGGCGCTCTACGTATGGCTCCTGCAGACCGCCGTTCGCTTCGTGTCCACCGCCCTGGACGTGTTCATCCTCGGCTCCCCGGACCTGTCCCTCCGCGACGCGGCCGTCCTCCTCGTGGGGATCGCGCACGCACTCCCCTCGCTCGCCCTGCTCGCCCGGCGCCTCCACGACGCCGGCTTCAGCCGCGCGTGGCTGTTCCTCGGGCTGGTGCCGTTCGTCGGCCCGCTCACGCTCCTCGTGTTCGCGCTCCAGCCGTCCGCCCCGCGCCTCGGACACCCCGCCGATGCGTCGGACCCGGTTCCGGCGGGGGCCACGGCCGCGCGGCGCTGACCCCCGCCGCCCTGTCCGGACCGATCAGTGATCGTGGCCGGCGTGCTCGTCGTGGCCGGACTCGGCGTCCGCGGCCTCCCCGGGCTTCACGGACTCCGGCTGGCCGGTGACCACGGCCATCTCGACCGGGGCGAACTCCAGGTCCTTCTCCAGGACGGTCTCACCGGTCTCCAGGTCGACGGCCACGAGCTTCTGGGCCTCCGCGTCGGTGACGTAGGCGGTGTTCCCGGCCACCTTGAGGATCGGGCCGGGCTCCTGCCACTCGTCCTTCTCCTTCCACGGCTCGATCACCGGGTACTCGGCGGTGACCTCACCGGTCTCCTCGTCGATCACGTTGACCTCGCCGTCGTAGGTCAGCACGACCGCGGAGCCGTCCTCGGCGCGGCCGAGCGAGCGGAACCAGTAGGAGGAGCCGAGGTCCACGGTGGTGAGCTCATCGGTGCGGGTGTCGATGAGGGCGATCGCCGTGGGCCGCTCGACGGCCTCCTTCGGCTCCTCCTCGACCTTGTAGTCCCCCAGGACGATGGGCGAGTCATGCAGCCCGAACAGGTTCCCGGAGCGCTGGTACTCGGTCTCGACGTCCACCTTGTGGAACTCGCCGTCCCGGTACACGACGGGCCCGTTCTCGCAGCCCATCACGACGACGTCGCCCGCCTCCGTCGGCTGGGCCGCGGCCTCGCCGTGGCTGCCGGGGCAGTCGTCGGTCTCGGCCGTGACCTCGCCGGTCTTCGGGTCGATCACCTGGAGCGTGTTCCGGGAGTCCTCGGTGCCCTGCGTGGTGAAGAGGGTGCCGTCGGAGAGCTCGAGCGCCACGCCGTGGTGCGGGTCCTCGGTCTCGGCCTCCGTCATGACAGGCAGGAGGTCCGGGGTCGCCTTGTCCAGGTGGGCCGAGTCGAAGGTCCGGATCGCGCCCGTGCCGTCCGCGAAGAGGGTGGTCTTGCCGTTGTGGGTGACGACGTGGCCGGGATGCTCACCCGGGAACGTCACGCCGGTCATGCCGGGCGCGGACTCGTAGTGGTGGACGTGATCGCCGTGGGCCTTGGCCTGGATGCCGGTGGAGAACACCTCCCAGCCCTTCCCGGTGGTCACCAGGACGTCCTTGCCGTTGCCGGCGTTGCTCAGCCGCGTGAAGCCCGGGACGTCCTGCTCCTTCACCACCTCACCGGACTCGGCGTCGAGCAGCGTGAGCCCGTCCTCGTGCGAGAGCAGGATGCGCGGCGTCACCGCGGAGACCTCGGTGGCCCGGGTCGGGTCGACGCGGTCCTCCGCGGAGACGGAGGAGGCCGCCGTCGCCTCACCCGCCGGCGACTCGGAGCCGCCCGCGGCGGAGGCGGATGCCGACGTCGGGCCGGACGGGGCGGCGTCTGCGCCGCACGCCGTGAGGGCGATGGCCGCGGCGGCGAGGGTGGCGGAGAGGGCGGCGGTGCGCGCGGAACGGCGCTGCGGGGCGGAGTGGGACACGGGGAGCCTTTCACGAGAGCGAGAAGATGCGACTGATTCACAATAAAGACTGTTGCGGATGGTTCGCAATACTGCGGTGGACGCCGCCTCGTCATCCCGGCGGCGCCGACGGCGCGCCCCCGTCGCGGGAACCGGCACGTGACGCCACCCGTCGGCGGGCTGGGCCGGGCGCGGCGCGGATGCCTACGGTCGGCCCACCTGCCCACGGAAGGACCGCCCATGACCACTCCCGTCCTCGACCGTCCCGCACCGACCTCCGCCGCCGACGCCCCCGACACCGCAGAACTCCGAGCCCGCTTCGCCCCCGTCTTCGCCCGGATCGCCGCGAACGAGGCCAGGCGGCGGGACACGGCCGTCGCGCCCCATGCGGCCGTGCGCCTGCTCGCCGAGACCGGCTTCACCGCCCTCCGGCTGCCGCGGGAGCGCGGCGGCTCCGGCGCGACCCTCACGCAGCTCCTCGACCTGCTCGTGGACCTCGCCGCGGCCGACGCGAACCTCCCCCAGGCCCTCCACGGGCACTTCATGTTCACGGAGCAGGTCGCCCGCGACGTCCACCCGCGTCTGACCGACTGGTGGTTGGACGAGGTGGCCGCCGGGAAGGTCTTCGCCAACGCACTCGTGGACCCGCCCGCCGCGACCGGCCTGCCGGGCGTCACGGCCCGCCGGGACCCGCGCGACCCGGAGGCGTTCCTGCTGACCGGCACGAAGCAGTACTCCACCGGCACCCTGCTGGCGGACTGGACCCTGGTCGCCGCCCACGACGACGCCGGGGCCCTGCAGCCCCTCGTCGTCGAGGTGACTGGGCCGGGCGTCGAGGCCCGCAACGACTGGGACGGCATCGGCCAGCGCGGCACGGCCTCCGGCACCACCGTCTACACCGACGCGCCCGCCCCCGCCTGGCGCCGCGTCGACCTGGAGCGCCCCGCCGCCGCCCCCGGCTACCCGTTCCTGTGGCTCATCCTCGCGGCCACCCAGGCGGGCATCGCCCAGCGCGCGCTCGACGACTTCACCGAGATCCTCCGCCGCCGCTCCCGCTCCTACCAGCACGCCGCGAGCGCCAGCCCCGCCCACGACCCGGTCCTGCAGCACCAGCGCGGCGCCGCCCCGGCGCAGGTCCGCGCACTGCGTTCCGTGGTCCTCGGCGCGGTCCCCGCCCT
>ERZ501028.62-NODE-62-length-18630-cov-6.315370_pt1 | contig 18630 bp, 15 predicted proteins | sample MGYA00248895_ERZ501028 | MGnify/ENA primary metagenome ERZ501028 (study PRJEB25958, sample SAMN03398576) | human skin metagenome | study: EMG produced TPA metagenomics assembly of the Human Skin Microbiome Metagenome (human skin metagenome) data set.
TCAAGGTCAAATTATTGGCAAACAGACTGCCAGCTTTAATGGCGTTGACTTCGTATTGCTTGATGTGGTGATATTACGTGAAAGCCTTGATAATCCTGTCGTTATTCGTTTAGCGGTCAATGCCGATAACATCGATGCGACCATTCAAGTCAACGATTATATTCAAGCCAATATTTGGCTACAGGGTACTATTTTTATGGAAAATCAGAAAAAAGTAGCCACCAATTATAGAGCGTTTTAAGCCTTTCCCCTGTAAGATTATTGATTAATTTTCTTGAAGCCACTGCCGACTATGACAGTGGCTTTGTTATTTTGTAAATAAATGTAAATTTTGCGCATTATTTTATTTAATTCATTGAATTGACTATAATTTTATATTATCGTTATTTTAAATTTGATTTTAATCAATTTTTATCAATCAACGTCATAAATTCTATAGCGGCTCAACCGCCTACCCAATATCAGCCGCTAGCGTTTTGTGAGTGTTCTATCAGTTATTTTGGGAAGATGACCCATGCCAAATCAGTCGACTAAATCCGCAGTTTCTGCTTCAGACACTACCCAAACCCAAACTGGATTGGTAAATCATAGCCCACTCCCACTATCTGCTCAAACGACCCTAACTACCCAAAATACCTTAGCCACTCAAACTAGCCCAGTCAATGGTCTGATGGTTTATACCACAGGTTTGCTACTGTACCCTACCCAAGCGCCCGATAAAAAAAATCACCGAATATTATCGATGATTTTCTTTGTGCTCGGGGTGTTAGTGATATTTCGCTTAACACACGGATGATGCTAGCAATAACATCTATTATGCTATTAACCCGATTACACTTGTGTATTGGCTAAGATGTCTTTGAAAAGCTGTTTTTGCTCAGCGCTTGGGCTTGCAGTTTGGATAGACATTAACTGTCCCATATCGCCTTCAACGCGGATTTTGCCAGACATAAAGGCTTCCATCGCACGGTTCATATCACGATCTAAAAAGATTGCTTTTAAGGTATCGGCATCAAGTTTTAAGGTGGTTAAAGCGCCATCTTTTAAACCTTGATGAATCGTACCATCGTAAAAAGCTGCATTGACTTCTTGATTGTCGCTATCGGTGACTTGTAAATTAATCGACATATTTTTAATCGCGGGTGGGAGATTTAGGTCACCTGCTTTGTTGGTTAATTCGTCAACTTTATCAAACCATTCTTGTGTTAAAATTTTAGCCATTTTAAATCCTCATTGTCGTTAGTTGTATTAGAACTTGTGCATCTTACCGAGATTTTGTAAGAATGACAATTCTCTAACCCATAATAAACCTATTTATAGAACAACGATAATGGCGCTCGGTTAACCATTTTTAGCATTGTTACTAGATAGTGTATGGGATGTTAAAAAAATCCCCACAATTTACATGGTTTTTTTTATTTTTCATATTATAATAGTTGGTATGTAATTTTTTTTTGCGCTATGAACGTTACATTAGATGATATTTAGCAAAGATTAAGTTACAATACTTGGTGAGAATCGTGAGTTTGAGCCTATTTTACTGCTTGTAAATTTACTGTTTTGCGTCAAGATTTAGCCGCTAATTTCTTTAAAATTCATCGTGAAACTAGCCACTAAACAGTTAGCCTATCTTATAAAAAAATAACTAGTGCCAACGTATCTGACCTGATAGTTTTATTGACAGGCACAAAGGAGATTTCTGCTTAAACTTGTTGATAATATAGGCTGTAAAGGAAATCATCGAATGAATTTACAAAACACAGCAATACCTATTACCGATGATTATGAAGTGGACATCATTAAGTTGTTCTCAATCATGGCGGTAGTATATGGTATTATCGGTATGGCAATTGGGGTGTTCATTGCATCACAATTGGCATGGCCTGCCCTCAATTTTGGTATCCCTTGGCTAACATTTAGCCACTTGCGTCCATTGCACACCAACGCGGTGATTTTTGCATTTGGTGGTTGTGCGTTATTCGCAACTTCATATTATATCGTTCAAAGAACGTGTAAAACGCGTTTATTCGCACCTTATCTAGCCTGGTTCACCTTTTGGGGATGGAACCTTGTTATTGTTGGCGCAATTATTACCCTACCCTTGGGTTTAACCTCAGCGAAAGAATATGCTGAGCTTGAATGGCCCATTGATATTTTAATTGCCGTGGTGTGGATATCTTATGCTATTGTGTTTTTTGGTACGTTATTGAAACGCAAAACCTCGCATATCTACGTTGCTAACTGGTTCTTTGCGGCATTTATTTTGACCATTGCGTTACTGCATATTGTCAATAGTATGTCAATCCCTCTGAGCTTTTGGAAGTCATATTCCTTGTTTGGCGGTGCGACTGACGCTATGGTGCAATGGTGGTATGGTCACAACGCCGTAGGTTTTTACTTAACAGCCGCGTTTTTAGGTATGATGTATTACTTTGTGCCTGTACAAATCGGTCGTCCTATTTACTCTTATCGTTTATCTATTATCCACTTTTGGGCGTTAATTGCGTCTTATATGTGGGCGGGTGGTCACCATCTTCATTATTCAGCACTCCCTGACTGGGCACAGTCTTTAGGGATGGTATTTTCTATCATTTTATTTGCGCCTTCATGGGGCGGTATGATTAATGGTGTACTTACCTTATCTGGTAGCTGGGATAAACTTCGCACAGACCCTATTATTCGTTTCTTGATTGTTGCACTGTCATTCTATGCGATGTCAACGTTTGAAGGTCCGATGATGTCAATCAAAACCGTCAATGCGTTATCCCACAATACTGACTGGACGATAGGTCACGTGCATTCTGGTGCGTTAGGCTGGGTTGGTATGATTACCGTTGGTTCATTATATGTATTGATTCCACGTATTTGGAACAAACAAAAAATGTATTCAACTGACTTAATCACCACGCATTTTTGGCTGGCTACCGCAGGTACTATTTTCTACATCGTATCGCTTTGGATTTCAGGTATTGGTCAAGGTATGATGTGGCGTGCTACAAATCCAGATGGAACGCTGGTGTATAGTTTCGTTGATACTGTCTTGTTCTCGCACTATCCTTACATTGGTCGTGCATTTGGTGGTTTATTGTATGTCACAGGTATGGTCGTTATGGCTTACAACGTCTACAAAACTATCACGATGCCAAGCACTAAAACTGTTGAAGTAGCGGATACCACTACACCTGTAGTAGAAACTGCTACCGTAAAACAGATTTAAGGAGAGACTCATGCAACTCAATCACGAAATTATTGAAAAAAACACGGGTCTTTTAGTTATCCTAATCGTTGTAGCTATTAGTTTTGCGACTTTGGTAGAAATCGTGCCATTGATTTATACCAAAGAGGTTAACCAACCTTTGCCCAATATGAAGCCATGGACCGCACTTGAATTAGAGGGTCGTGATATTTATATTCGTGAAGGCTGTCACGTCTGTCATACCCAAATGGTTCGTCCTCTTCGGGCTGAAGTGGAACGCTATGGACCTTACTCGCGCGCAGCTGAATCCGCTTGGGATCATCCCTTCTTATGGGGTTCTAAACGTACTGGACCTGATCTTGCGCGTGTGGGCGGACGCTATTCTGATGACTGGCAACGTGAACACTTGATTAACCCACAATCATTGGTACCTGAGTCTGTGATGCCATCATTTGCTTGGTTAGCAAAAAATGACGTTAACCCTGGAGAAGTACAAGCAAAAATGCGTCTATTCCGTGACCATTTTGGTGTGCCATATAGCGATGCTGATATTGCAGGTGCACCTGATGCGGTACAAGGTAAAACTGAGCTCGATGCTGTTGTTGCATATTTACAACAACTGGGCACTGCAATGAAAGGTCAACGTTAATGTTGGGCACATTACACAGTATCGCAACGGTCGCAGCGTTTATCGCTTTTATTGCGATTGTTTGGTGGGCTTACTCGCCAAAGAATCGCAAACGATTTGAAGAAGATGCAAAACTTGCGTTAGATGACGAAGACCTAACAGGTGCATCACAACGCAATAAGGATAAAAAATGAGTGGATTTTGGAGTTTTTGGATAACCCTATTTTCCATCGCTTGTTGGGCTTGGATTTTGTTCTGGTTAGTCGGTGTATTGGGTTATCGCCCAAAAATGTCGGATGACGGTACTACAGGCCATGAATACGATGGTATCCAAGAGTTTGACCGTCCATTACCAAAATGGTGGTTAGTAATCTTTTGGGGTACATTAGCTTGGGCACTACTATACATGCTATTGTTCCCATCAGTAATGCCAGGCTCATGGAAAGGTATCACTACGGTAAAAGTAGATGGTCAAGATGTTCCTTGGACCAGTGCTAATGAATTAGCATCCGATCTTGAACGCAATAATGCCGTATTTACTGGCACGTTCAATGATAAAATCTTAAAAGACAAAGCAGTAACGGCGCAAATTGACAGCCTTGCTAAATTACAAGCGCAGCAAGCTAAAAATGCAGAACCGAATGCCGAATTAAAATCGCAGATTGATAAAGGTATTGTAGGACTGGCACCTGCCGTTCTAAAACTCTCTCAAGATCCGCAAGCGATTAAAATTGGTCAGCGTTTGTTCTTACAAAACTGTTCAGTGTGTCATGGCTCACAAGCGCATGGTGCACCCGGTTATCCAAACTTGACGGACAATGACTGGATTTATGGCGGTACACCCGATAAAATCTTGTTAACCCTTAATCATGGTCGCGTCGGTGGTATGCCAGCTTGGAAAGCGCAGATTGGCGAAGATGGTGTTCGCGCCGCAGCTGAATACGTATTATCACTATCACCCGGTCATGGTTCAAAAGAAAATGGTCAGTTGAACCAAACTTTGGTTAATCAAGGTAAGGCTATTTTTGATACCAACTGTGCGGTATGTCACGGTAAAGATGCCAAAGGTAACCATGATATCGGTGCGGTGAATCTTACGGATGACATTTGGTTATATGGTGGCGACCGTGAAACGGTTCGTACTACGTTACGTAACGGCCGTGCCGGTGTGATGCCACATTGGGATACCAAACTGGGTAACGAGCGTATTATGTTATTGGCAGCGTATGTTTATTCATTAAGCGATCACAAACAAGACGCTTCTGTGATGACGCCACAAACTATCGTCAATAAAGAACGTGGTGCAGCTTCTACCCCAGTTGAAACTGCAAATGCGGTAAAATCTGCGGTTGCTAGTGCGGTAAAATAATTTTTACCCGCCATTTAAAAAAGCGAGTTTTAGTTACTCGCTTTTTTATTGCGGATTGACTTTTCCTTGTCCCTCTTTACTTGCCTAGTTTTACATACCTAGTTTTTCAAAGGCAATTTCATCAAAACCAATGATTAACTCATTGTCTGAGACGACAATCGGGCGTTTGATGATACTGGGTTGCTCTGTCATCAAAGTGATGGCAAACTCGGTATCGGCTTTGGCTTGGGCTTTTTGCGCATCGCTAAGTTTGCGGTAGGTTGTGCCTTTGCTATTCATGATTTTGTCGATACCAACTGTTTCGACCCAATGTGCTAATGTCGGTTTATTTATCGCCTGTTTTTTGTAGTCAAAAAATTCATACTCCAAACCCAGTGCAGTTAATTTATCAAACGCCTTTTTCATGGTGCTACAGTTTTTGATACCGTAGATGGTGATGCTCATATTGGCTCCTTTTTTTATCGCAATTTTTACGGTTTTACGCTATGCTATGGGGCTTAAAATACCTTCCCATTCAAATACTGCAAATTCAGACCATTATGAGTAATTCAGCTTTAACCAGTCAATACCAACCCCAAGAGATTGAGCCCGCCCAACAACAAAAATGGGAACAGCAAAATCGCTATCAAGTAAATAATGCGGCATCTGATAAGCCGTCGCGTTATTTGCTGTCTATGTTTCCCTACCCCAGTGGCAAGCTGCATATGGGGCACGTGCGCAACTACACGATTAGTGATGTGTTGAGCCGTTACTATCGGTTAAAAGGTTATGAAGTATTGCAGCCAATGGGCTGGGATGCGTTTGGTATGCCTGCAGAAAATGCAGCGATTGCCAACGCTGTTGCCCCTGCTGCGTGGACGTTTTCAAATATTGATAACATGCGCGCACAGCTCAAATCATTAGGACTATCGATTGACTGGTCACGTGAATTTGCCACTTGTACGCCAGAATACTATAAGTGGGAACAATGGCTATTTGTACAACTGTTCAAAAAAGGCTTGGTATACAAAAAACTCTCAACGGTGAATTGGGACCCTGTTGATAATACCGTCCTTGCCAATGAGCAAGTGGTGGATGGTCGCGGTTGGCGCTCAGGTGCGCTAATTGAAAAACGCGAAATCCCCATGTACTACTTTAATATCACCGCCTATGCAGACGAGCTGTTAAATGATTTGGATAAGCTAGAAGGTCATTGGCCACAGCAAGTGATTACCATGCAGCGCAACTGGATTGGTCGCTCTGAAGGCATGGAAATTCATTTCCCCTATACCTTAAATGGTGAAGAAAAAACCTTAGATGTATTCACTACCCGCCCAGATACCTTAATGGGTGTGACTTATGTATCGGTGGCAGCTGAGCATCCACTAGCAAAACACGCTGCCGCGACCAATCCTGCCCTACAAAGCTTTATTGAAGCCTGCAAAAAAGGCTCAGTTGCCGAAGCAGACTTAGCCAAAGCTGAAAAAATGGGTATGGATACGGGTCTGACTGTCACCCATCCGTTGACAGGTCAGCAAGTGCCTGTTTGGGTCGCTAACTATGTATTAATGAGCTACGGTTCTGGCGCTGTCATGGCAGTCCCTGCGCATGATGAACGCGACTTTGAATTTGCCAATAAATACCAGTTACCTATCAAGCAAGTGATTGACCTAGACGAACATCATAAGCAAGGTCAACAGTTTGATGCGACGACTTGGCAAGACTGGTATGGCGATAAGCAAAATGGCGTGGCTATTAACTCGGGTGAGTTAGACGGTTTAAATTTTAAACAAGCCTTTGACAAAATTTTAACCCAACTTGAGCCAAAAGGCTTGGGTAAAAAAACCATCAATTATCGGCTACGCGATTGGGGGGTATCTCGTCAGCGTTATTGGGGTTGCCCAATTCCGGTTATCAACTGTACAGACTGCGGTACAGTACCTGTTCCTGAAAGTCAGCTGCCTGTGGTATTACCTTTAGATGTAGTGCCCGATGGACGTGGCAATCCCCTCAACAATCTTACTTCATTTACCGATGTCAACTGCCCATGTTGCGGCAAGCCTGCCAAACGTGAAACCGATACCTTTGATACTTTTGTAGAATCAAGCTGGTATTACGCGCGTTTTGCCTCACCCAATTATACCGATGGGATGATTAATAAAGTCGCGGCCGATAAATGGCTACCTGTAGATCAATATGTAGGCGGTGTTGAGCACGCCGTGTTACACTTACTGTATGCGCGTTTTTTCCACAAACTTATGCGTGATGAAGGCTTGGTGCAGGGTGATGAACCCTTTGCCAATTTACTCACCCAAGGCATGGTCTTGGCGGGTACTTATCTTCGCGAAAATGCCGATGGTAGCAAATCCTATTACTTTCCAGAAGAAGTTGATATCCGCTACAACGACAAAGGTCAGCCCATCGAAGCGACCTTAAAAGCCGATGGTCAGCCTGTCAAAATTGGCAAAATCGAAAAAATGTCGAAGTCAAAAAACAATGGTGTTGACCCGCAAGCCACTATTGATCAATATGGCGCAGATACAGTTCGACTTTACACCATGTTTACCGCGCCTGTCGACCAGACGCTTGAATGGATTGACGATGGACTAAAAGGTCCGTATAACTTTTTGAAAAAAGTATGGCGTTATACCATCGAGCATGCCGAAACATTGGCACAACAATCTTTAACCGCAGCAACCTTATCAGTAACTGATACCCAGTCGCTGAGTAAAGCCGCTAAAAGTTTACGCCGTAAAACACATGATACGATCGGCAAATTAGATGACGCGTTTGGCAAAAACTTGGCACTCAATACGCCTGTGTCATTTTTAATGGAACTGTCGAACGAACTCACTGCATTTGACATTCATTCAGACAGCGACTTGGCGGTAGCCAATGAAGCACTGTTGACGTTATTGACCTTGCTCACCATGTACGCGCCGCACATGGCAGAAGTCCTACTTGAGGAGTTAGGGATTGATGTGATGACACTAACCTATCCAACCGTTGATACTTCAGCCTTGGTACAAGACACTATTACCATGGTGGTGCAAGTCAACGGCAAAATCCGTGGTCAAATGGATGTGGCGCCAAACAGTGACAGCGATTGGTTAAAAGCCGAAGCGAAACAACTCGACAGCGTCGCTAAATTTATCACCGGCGATATCGTCAAAGAAATCGTGGTGCCCAATAAATTGGTCAATATTGTGGTAAAAGCCTAATTGATTATAAGGGCTTATTGGCAACCTAAGCCCTTTTTTACCCTGAAGCTTTATAATAACTTGAAGCTTCATAATAAAGTGTTATCACAAGCAATACCGACAATCATAGATGGGTAACTAACAGACAGGTAACTATATGAATCAGCCATTTCTTCGTATCTTCCTAAGCAGTGTGTTACTGACGCAGCTACCTGCCTGTGGTTTTCATCTACGCGGGTATGATGCGCCTATGTCACAGAATATCCCAACCACTGAGCTGATTTTTAACAACACGCCTGAAGCCTATGCGGTTAAAAATGCGTTAAAAAAACAACTTGACCAGCTGAGCATTAACACCCAAGATAGGGTGATTGATAACAAGGCAGCCAACCAATCAAATACCGCCTTGCCTGCCAGTATTGAAGTCAAAAACATTCGCCTGCAAAACTACCAGCTACGCGGTATTTTGACCGAAATTCGCATGGTGTTAAGCGCAGAGGTAAGCTATCGCGCCATTGAAAATGGTCAACCCCGCACGCTGACCAATACGATTCAAGTACAGCGCAGCTATCAGTATGACCAAGGCGTGGTAGCCACTGACAATCCCCAAGCTGAGCAAATTAAAGTATGGTTGTATGACAACCTGGCGCAGCGTATTGCTGACCAATATGTCGCACTGAGCCTTCCAAAAATCACCAAAGTGCCGACCGCCACCACCCCCTAACCTAATTGATACTTAATTGATAACACGCTGATGCAGTACAATTTTTTAAATGCCTTTCAACATCTCAAAAATAGGCAAGACCCCGCCACTGGGGTGTGGCTAATGCATGGCGATGAAGAGTTGTTGTCACAGTGGCTGATAGAAAAAATGTCGCCAAATTGGCGGCAACATAATATGGCAATTTCGCGCATGGATATTACCAGCGCCAAATCATGGCAAGCGGTTTTGGCAGAGCTGAACAGTCTGTCACTGTTTGACGACAACAAAGCCATTATCGTTCACGGTAATCATAAACCCGATAAAGAGGCGTTAGCAGAATTAGCGCAATTTGCGACGAGTAATCAGAGCAATTGCTTAGTCATTATCAGTGATAAATACGATAAGAAAAGCCAAAGCAGTGCGTTTTTTTCGCTTTGCGATAAATTTGGTCAGGTCATCGAATGTCATCTTTATCAAGAACAGCAACGCGAACAACTGCTACAGCAACACGCGCAAGACTTTGGGCTCGAACTCACCAAACCCGCTTGGCAAATGCTAATGGCACAAACTCAGCATAATTTGCTAGCGGCTTACCAAAGTCTGTGGCGACTCTCCTATCTTTATGCTACAACAGATGCGAATCCTCCTACCCATTTCGTGACCATCGATGAGTCTCAGCTGTTTGATGGGTTGGTGAGTCAATCTATGTTTACCACCTTTGATTTATCGGATGCCATGTTGGCAGGTGATACCGCGCAGGTTGCAAAAATCTTGCAGCAACTCAAAGCCAGTGAAGAACCAGAGAGTCTGGTGTTATGGATGATAGCCAAAGACATGCGCAATATTTTAAGCTTGCAATCAGGGGCAAGTTATCAAAGCCTCGGCATTTGGCAAAGCAAGCAACAGCTGTATAGTAAAGCGCTGCATCGTCACTCCCATGACGCTACCCGAAACTGGTCGGACGCACTGTACCAAGCTGATCAAGCCATCAAAGGTCTGGTGCAACAACCGGCTTGGGAGCTGCTCTACCAACTCGCTTTTCGTCTAGCGGGTCAACCATTATTTCACTAGTTGCTTTAAAAGTTACTTTAAAAGTTGCTTTTAAAAATGCTCCGCAACCTTTGCAATCTTTGCAACCCTTCAAACAACCCGCCCATCAAATTACAATACAATCCACCACCCCCCAAATTTTTAATGCGTTTTTGTTACTCATAACATTCATTTTATAATCCAGCAAGATTATGTGGTTATAATTAAAAATCCTTTCGGCTTACCTGTTTTTATTGCAATTTATTCTCATTTAGCTTTTAATGCTCCCTGTTAAAAAGCTGTATTTATTTAATTTTTTTCAATTGTTTATCCCTTGATAAGGCTTGGCACGATGACCGCTACCCAAAAAAAATGGCTCAAATGGGCAATCTTAAGTTTGATCGTTATTTCGCTGGCAGCGTTAGCTTATTGGTACTTTAAACCCAAACCCCAAAAACCCGATTACATCACCGCCAATGTCGAACGTAGCGATATTGAGAACAGTGTGATGTCCACGGGCAAAATTGAAGGCATTAAACAAGTGGATGTGGGCGCTCAGGTGTCAGGGGAAGTGACAAAATTGTATGTCGAGGTGGGTGATACGGTCAAAAAAGGCGATGTTATTGCTCAAATTGACCCAGTTACCCTGCAAAATACCTTAACCACGCAGCAAGCTACCTTACAGCAAAGTAAAGCGAATTTGGAAAGTACCAAGTCCGCCTATCAGACCAAACAAGCCGCGCTTGCCACAGCGCGAGCCGACTTGAAAGGTAAAATAGCAACCTTGCAACAATCGCAAACAGAATACAATCGCCTAAAATCCTTGCTTGCCATGAATGCCATCTCCAAACAAGAGCTGGAGCAAGCGGATACCGCTGTCAAAACAGCCCAAGCCAATGTAGAAAGCGCCAAACAAGCGATTGCGACTGCCCAAGCAAATATTGCCTCATCGCAAGCCGATATTGTTAGTGCACAACAAACCATAAAAAAATCGCAAACGGACGTCAATACGGCTGAAAAAAATCTTGGATATAGCCAAATTGTTGCCCCGATGTCAGGCACGGTGATTTCTATTACCACCAAACAAGGGCAAACGGTGAACGCCAATCAATCAGCCCCTACCATTGTGACATTGGCAGATTTGAGCAGTGTGCGCGTGAAAGCCAAAATATCAGAAGCCGATGTCGTTAACCTAAAAGTAGGGTTGCCTGTTTATTTCAATATCATTGGACGCCCAGATAAGAAATACCAAGCCACACTGTCGACCATTGGACCTGCGCCCGATGGCACTACCGCCAGTGATTCATCAACGTCAACGGATTCAGCGATTTATTACATTGGTTATTTTACTGTCCCCAATCCCGATGGCGCGCTACGCATCAACATGACAGCGCAAGTCTATATTGTTGAAAATAAAGTCAGTAATGTGCTTAGCGTACCCGCTGCGGCAATCAAAACTGACCCAAAAATGGGCAGTTATGTTGAAGTCGTACAAGCCGACGGTACTACCAAAAAACAAGCGGTCAAAACAGGTGTCACCAATCGTATTACCACCCAAATTCTTAGCGGCGTCAACCAAGGGGATAAGGTGGTTGTGGGTCAAGCAACGGCAAGTAAATCAAGTTCATCGTCTAAAAATAATGGTCGTCCACCGATGATGTAATAATTGGTAGATGATAACCCTAGATTGTAAACGTTGATTGTAACCTATGACGCATGCTAACCCTATGACGCATGCTAACTGTGAGACACACGGCTGATGATAACGCAAGATACCAAACAACCTATTATGGAAGTGAAGGATTTAATCCGCGAATTCCCTGCAGGTGATGAAAAAATTCGGGTTTTACATGGGATTGACTTGACCATTTATGAAGGTGAAATGGTCGCAATTATCGGTCAATCAGGCTCGGGTAAATCCACCTTAATGAATATCTTAGGCTGCCTAGATCAGGCGACTGCGGGCAGTTACCACATCTATGGCAAAGCGGTGGACAAACTCAGCGCAGACGAACTTGCCGAGCTTCGCCGTGAGCATTTTGGCTTTATTTTTCAGCGCTATCATTTACTCGGTGACATCAATGCCCAAGACAATGTCGCCGTCCCCGCTGTGTATGCAGGGATGCCGGTGCGGCAACGTGAAGCGCGCGCCACTCAATTATTAGACGACTTAGGGCTTGCGGCAAAAACCCAAAATCGCCCAAGCCAACTCTCCGGTGGTCAACAACAGCGTGTATCTATTGCTCGTGCGTTAATGAATGGTGGCGACATTATCCTGGCTGATGAACCGACTGGGGCATTAGATAGCCAATCGGGTAAAGATGTGATGGCAATTTTGAGAAATCTAAATAGCCAAGGTCATACCATCATTATGGTGACCCACGATCCTTCTATCGCTGCCCAAGCCGAACGCGTGATCGAAATCAAAGACGGACAGATTCTCAAAGATTATTATACCGACAATAGATTTGATAAAACCACGGAGGTTCAACACCTAAATTTTGCCAAAAAATCTGGTGTGACCGCGTTTTTAGACCGCTTATCTGAAGCCTTTAAGATGTCTGTTTTGGCGATGAAAGCCCATAAAATGCGGACATTGTTAACCATGCTAGGTATTATCATTGGTATTGCCTCTGTGGTATCGGTAGTGGGTCTAGGGCAAGGCTCTCAACAAAAAATTCTCAATGATATCAGCTCCTTAGGCACCAATACTTTAACCGTACGAGATGGCTATAAATTTGGTGACCCTCGCCGTAAATACCATGATAATAATTTAACAGATGCCGATGCCAATGCTGTCGCAGAACAACCTTATGTGCAAAGCGTCAGTCCACAAGTCAGCAGCAATAGCGCCACCGCCCGTTACCGTGAAACAGAAGCTTCTGTGAATGTCAGTGGCGTGGGCAAAGATTATCTAACGGTGAAAGGCGAAAAACTCGCGCTTGGGCAAACCTTTAATGACAATAGTATCACCTCGATGACCCAAGATGTGATTATTGATAATAATGCAAAAACCGCCTTTTTTGCCAATGTCAGCGACCCCATTGGTGAAGTGATGTTGGTGGGTAGTGTGCCCGCTCGCGTCATCGGTGTATTGCAGCCGTCTGAGCAAGCTTTTGGTCCAAGTTCAGACACCCCTACCCTGTATATGCCTTATACCACTGTGATGCGTAGAATGGTTGGTACTAGTCATGTAGATAGTTTTATTGTGCTACTAAAAAATACTATCTCGTCTAGTGCCGCTGAGCAAGCTGTTTCTGATTTGATAGAGCAGCGACACGGCACCGATGACTTTCGTATTCAAAACTCTGATTCAATCCGTCAGACGATTGAATCCACCACAGGCACGATGACATTACTGGTTTCGTCGATAGCCATTATTTCTTTGATCGTGGGGGGTATTGGCGTCATGAATATCATGCTCGTCTCAGTTACCGAACGTACCAGTGAAATTGGTGTGCGCATGGCAGTGGGCGCAAGACAATCTGATATCATGCAGCAGTTTTTGATAGAAGCGATTTTGGTATGTATCTTGGGCGGGATTTTAGGTATTAGCCTAGCGTTTGGTATCGGCGCTTTAATTAACAAATTTGCAGGGGGTAATTTCCAAGTGGTGTATTCAACCACCTCCATTGTAGCGGCGGTGGTGTGTTCCACTCTCATTGGTGTGGTTTTTGGGTTTATTCCGGCGCGCAATGCCGCCAGACTCAATCCTGTTGATGCCTTATCAGGTGGTGAATAAAAGTTTTATCACCTAGTTAATTAATACCTAGTTAATCCACGTCTAGCCAATCAAGATTTATTTAATCAAGGCTAGATAAGTTAAAGGTATGATAAGTCGATGAATTTAAGCCGCTATCTTGATGCAAATCTTTGGTTGAAAAAATTGTGCAAAAAGGCTTGCAAACCAAGATTTAATGCGTATAATATGCACTCACTTAACGGCAATAGCCAAAATAAAAACGTTAAAAATCGTTTTTGATTGCCTTAACAGTTTTGGATCGTTAGCTCAGTTGGTAGAGCAGTGGACTTTTAATCCATTGGTCCCGCGTTCGAGTCGCGGACGATCCACCATATCCAAAGCCCTTATCGAATTGATAAGGGCTTTTTTTATACCCTTGATTTTTAGCGCTATGATTTAGGCTAGCAGTTTAGGTTAGAAAAATAAAAATCACCTAGTTGAACTTATCTTTGATTGTATCAAATAGCTTGCCTAACGTTTAGCAAAGAAAAAAGCCAAACCATTAAAGGTTTGGCTTTTAACAGCATCGCTGTCCGAAGCTGTCGAGATAGGCTATGACTTTTAGTATAGCTTATTTTTGGTATGGGTAGTTAGGTGATGTACTTAATACATAGCCTGTTGCCCCGCCCGCTGCTGCACCGATTGCCGCAGCTTTACCGATGTCGTTACGGTTGCCATCTGATTTTGCCAGTGCACCTAATGCTGCACCCGCTACCGCGCCTTGCGTCGCCGCGCGAGAAGAGCCTTGGGTAGTGACGCGGTTGCCATAGGCATCAGTGGTTGCACACGCTGTTAATGCTGTTGAACCAACAACTGTTGCAAGTACCGCAAGTGTTTTAAGTGATTTCATACTTTTCTCCAGTAGGGTTTCCATTTGCAAAAATGTCAGGTGCTTTTAGCAACTTACGGAAGATATATTAGCGTAAATTTTTCACCCTATTGTTATGAATAAAGACTGATTTATACGTGTTTTGTAAGTAACCTTGCTATAGTTTGGGCAACAAATAGCTTACTCAAGGTTGCGTTAACTTTTTCCACAATACTAGTTCTACTACATTAGTTATGCATTAGACATGATAAGTGTTCAATAAATCGATGAATTGCGCTTCAGTGACCACTTTTACCCCCAGTTTTTCGGCATTGGCAAGTTTGCTGCCCGCTTTCTCGCCTGCGAGCAGTGCGGTGGTCTTGGCAGAAACGCTGCCTGAGACTTTTGCCCCTAATGCTTGCAGTTTGGCTTTGGCTTCGTCACGTCCCATGCTTTCAAGGGTGCCTGTAATGACCCAACTTTGACCTTTAAGCGGCTGATTGCCTTCAGGCACTTGGCTGACAGGCTGCCAATGAATACCGGCTTGTAATAATCGATTGATGACTTCGATATTGTGCTCGGCACGAAAAAACTCAAAAATCGAGTCTGCGGTTTTTTCACCGACATCGGGGGTTTTTTGTAAGGCTTCAATACTCGCTGCCATGAGCGGCTGCAAGTCGCCAAATTGCATGGCTAAATTCATCGCCGTGCTCTCGCCTACGCCACCAATACCCAAAGCAAAGATAAACCGCGGTAATGTCGTATCTTTACTTTTTTCAATGGCAGCCAGCATATTTTCGACAGATTTTTCCCCCAATTTTTCAAGGTTGATGAGCGCATCGCGGTGATTGTTAAGCGCATAAATATCTGCGACATTTTTAACAATGCCCTGCTCAAAAAAGTTAATCAACCAGCGCTCACCAAGCCCGTCGATATCCATCGCTTTACGACTGACAAAGTGAATCAGTGCTTCTTGTTGCTGGGCTGGGCAAAATAGCCCGCCGGTACATCGTGCCAGCGCTTCACCTTCTGGCATGATAACGGGTGAATCACACACCGGGCAATGCGTCGGCAGGCTCACCACTTGGGCATTGGCAGGGCGCTCGTCCGTCCAAACGCGCGTAACTTTGGGAATGACATCACCGGCACGGTGTACGCTGACCATGTCCCCTGCTCGGATATCTAAACGCTGAATTTCACCGATATTATGCAGGGTCACATTGCTCACAGTGACACCACCGACATTGACAGGTTCAAGCTTGCCCACGGGCGTCAACTGACCTGTGCGCCCTACTTGCCATTCAATCGCATTTAGACGCGTCATCACAGTTTCGGCAGGGAATTTATAGGCGGTTGCCCAGCGTGGCTCACGGCTTAAAAAGCCCAGTTGCTCTTGCAAGGCTAAACTATTGACCTTAATCACTGTGCCATCAATTTCAAAGGGTAAGCGACTGCGTTTTTCAATCACCGCTTGATAATACGCTTGTAGCTGCTCGGCTGTTTGCAAGATTTTGATATCGCTAATGCTAAACCCCAACGCTTTGAGCCAAAAAAGCGCATCGGATTGGGTGGTAATCTCAGCGGGCAAGCCTTGATTGACGGAATAGGCATAAAACGCCAGCGGACGACTTTTGGCGATATTGGGATCAAGCTGGCGCAAACTTCCTGCGGCAGCGTTACGCGGATTGGCAAAGGTTTTCTCCCCTTTTGCTTGGGCATCACGGTTGAGCCTTGCAAACCCCGCTTTGGGCATGAGTACTTCGCCGCGCACTTCTAGCCGTGGTATATCAATCGCCAGCTGCAGGGGTAGATTTCGAATAGTACGCACGTTTTGGGTAATATCTTCGCCCGTTTGACCATCGCCGCGCGTGACCGCTTGGATAAATTGCCCGTTTTGGTACAACAGTGAAACCGCAAGCCCGTCAAGTTTGAGCTCGACTTCATATTCAGGGTTTTGCTGATTGTCTGCCAAACGGTCATTGACCCGTCGCATAAAGTTCTGTAAATCATCAAAAGTAAATAAATTACCCAGTGACAGCATGGGTATTTGGTGGGTGACTTGGGTAAAAAACGGCAACGGCTTGTCGCCTACTTGGTTGGTAGGGCTATCGCTTTGTACCAATTCAGGATGGGCGGTTTCTAGTGCCACCAGTTCTTGGCGAAGTTGGTCGTATTCGCTATCTTCTAACAGCGGATTATCTAGGACGTAGTAAGCGTGGTTATGTTGTTTTAGCTGTGCAATGAGTTTGCGCATTTGCGCAGTAATGGCGGCTGTGTTCATAATCATGATGATTTAAAAAAGATAACGGATATTTTACAACAAAGTGATGGTTTACTTGGTCAATTTTTTCAGTCATCAGGTCAGTCAAAACAATAAATATTTTGACCATAAAACTTTTGATAATAAAACTTTTTACAATAAAAAAAGGCACTCGCGAGGAGTACCTTGTTTCATTTTAATAAAATCTATCGACCAAAATTAATGGCAAGCTCGCGCATGGCTTGGGTGTTTTCTTTGTTAATCGGCTCGCCTGTGTCGTCATATACCGTGGCATTTAAGTCATTGGCAAGCAATCCTGCGATACTCATCATGCTATCAAAGCCTTGAACAGGGCGTGGGTGTGGTAGCGATAAAAATAATACCAAGCCTTTCATGGTTTGCGTCGGTAGTCGATTGAGATCGAAAGGTGAAATACCTTCATTATCAATCATCATCAGACTAAACCACAATAAGCCTGTCCCGTCTTTGTTTTCGTAGCGATGGAACATATTCATCGCACCAAACTTCAAGCCATACTTGTCAATCAGCTCTAACAAATAATCGCCTTTAATGTCGACAAACTGCTGATTAGGAAAAATACTGATGTTGATATTTTGAATGGCGTTGTTGAGTGGGCTGTTTTGTTCTTCGTCAATTTGCGCTTGGATATGGGTGTCCAAAATTGGGCTGTTATCGGTAAAGCTGTCATTTTTTAGCTGATTTTCATCGAAAGTATGCACAACAGGGCTGATAGTCTCTGTGGCATTGGCAAGCATGCTAAAAGCGTCGTTTTCGTTTTCCACAAATGTATGGGTTTCTGCCAATAATTTGTCGTTGGCAGATTTAGTAGCATTGGCATTGGCATTGGCAAAACCGCCATTGGCTGGATAGTTGTCTAGGTGCAACTCGGTATCGTCAGCGCTTAGCTTTACTTCGCCTTTAGGATTGTTGGATGTAATTTCTGCTTTAAATAACTGGCTTTCTTCGGGCTCAGGGCGCTGATGGCGTGGAATAATAGGTAGACCATCTTTATCATGTTCAATCGCGTCAGTCGCTAATACATCTTGGTTTTTTTGACGAATGGATTTTAGTAGCGTGTAAATACCCCAAACGATAGCAACAACCGCAAGAATGATAAGAATAAGCTGAGTGATAGACATAAACAACGACCTTTGAGAAAGACGATAACGACCCTGTTTGTAGTGTAAAAATTTTTACATCGGTATTTTTGCCGTTATACTATCATGACTTCATAAAATCAGCTAGAAAAAACCGTGACGAGGCTTGACTTTTTGCGTATTTGACAGGTGAAAATCGCTTATGCCAAATAAGCTTCCACCTCCCTCATATCCACACTGACCAGCTTGGACACCCCCGCCGTTGGCATGGTCACACCTTTGAGCTCATCGGCAATTTGCATGGCAAGTTTGTTATGACTGATAAAAACAAACTGCACGTCTTTGGCAAGCTGCTCAATTAAGCGGGTAAAGCGCGCGACATTGGCATCATCGAGCGGCGCATCGACTTCATCGAGCACACAAAATGGCGCGGGCTGCTGTTTAAAAATAGCAAAGATTAAACTTAGCGCCGTTAAGGTCTTCTCCCCTCCCGATAACAGCGCTAGCCGGCTGTTCTTTTTGCCTTTCGGCTGCGCCATCAGCTCTAGCCCTGACTGCCAGCCTTTACCGCTGCCATCTTTGACATTGGTATGGTCTC
>ERZ501028.66-NODE-66-length-17816-cov-7.617195_pt1 | contig 17816 bp, 16 predicted proteins | sample MGYA00248895_ERZ501028 | MGnify/ENA primary metagenome ERZ501028 (study PRJEB25958, sample SAMN03398576) | human skin metagenome | study: EMG produced TPA metagenomics assembly of the Human Skin Microbiome Metagenome (human skin metagenome) data set.
GCGGCCGCCCCGGACGGGGTGTCCGTGCGGCTGGACGCGGTGGCGGAGGAGCCGGCGCCCACCCCGGCGCTCGTGCTCGTCCAGGCCCTCGCCAAGGGCGATCGGGACCTCATGGCGGTCCAGGCCGCCGTCGAGCTCGGCGTGGACGCCGTGGTGCCCTGGGAGGCCGAACGCTCGATCGTCCGCTGGAAGGGCCCCAAGGCCGCCAAGGCCCGCCAGAAGTGGGCGGACACGGCCCGCGCGGCCGCCAAGCAGGCGCGTCGCGCCCGGGTGCCCGCGGTCCGGGACCACGTCTCCGGGACGGCGGTCGCCGGGCTGGTCCGGGACGACGACGGCGGCCGGCTCGTCCTCGTGCTGCACGAGGACGCGGAGCACGGGGTGTCCTCGGTGCCGGCGGAACGACTCTCCGCGGCCGCCGAGATCGCCGTCGTCGTGGGGCCCGAGGGCGGGATCGGCCCGGCCGAGCTCGAGGCCTGCGTGGCCGCGGGGGCCGTGCCGGTGCGGCTCGGCCCGCACGTGCTGCGCGCCTCCACGGCCGGCCCCGCCGCCCTCGCCGTGCTCCAGCACCGGCTCGGCCGCTGGTGAGCCCCGGCAGGACCGCGCACCGACGCCTAGACTGAAATCGATGTCCCGCCCCCGCGACCCCGAGGTGATCCGCCCCATCGTGACCGTGCCCCCCACGACCCCGACCCCGCCCGCCACCGCGCACGAGGGCGTCGCGTTCGAATCCGCCGACCTCATGGTCCGCACCCTCGGACCGCAGGACGCCCTGCTGCGGATCCTCGGCGGCGTGTTCCCCACCGTGGACGTCACGGTCCGCGACCAGCGGCTGGACCTGGCCGGGCCGGTGGCCGACGTGGCCACGGTGCGGCGCGTCGTCGAGGACCTGCGCTCGATCGCCCGCCGCGACCAGGCGGTCACCCCCGAGGTGATGGGCCAGGTCGTCCATCACGTCCGCGGAGCCGCCACCGGGCGCGGCGCGGGTCAGCTGCACCTGGACTCGATCCTCTCGGGCCGGGGTCGCCGCATCCGCGCGAAGACCCTGCACCAGCAGGACTACGTGGAGGCGATCGACCGCTCCACCGTCGTCTTCGGCGTCGGCCCGGCCGGCACCGGCAAGACCTACCTGGCCATGGCCAAGGCCGTGCAGGCGCTGCAGGCCAAGGAGGTCAACCGGATCATCCTCACCCGCCCGGCCGTCGAGGCCGGCGAGCGGCTCGGCTTCCTGCCCGGTGGGCTCTCCGAGAAGATCGACCCGTACCTGCGTCCCCTGTACGACGCGCTGCACGACATGATCGAGCCCGAGTCGATCCCGCGGCTGATGGAGGCCGGGACCATCGAGGTCGCCCCGCTGGCGTACATGCGCGGCCGCACCCTGAACGACGCGTTCGTGATCCTCGACGAGGCCCAGAACACCACCGGCGAGCAGATGAAGATGTTCCTGACCCGACTCGGCTTCGGTGCGCGCATGGTCGTCACGGGTGACACCTCGCAGGTGGACCTGCCGCGCGGCACCCAGTCCGGCCTGGCCCAGGCCGTCGAGGTGCTCGAGGGGATCGAGGGCCTGGAGGTGGTCCGCTTCGACTCCTCGGACGTGGTCCGGCACTCGCTGGTGAGCGCCATCGTGGACGCCTACGACGCCGCCCGCGGCCCCGCGGAGCGGTCCCAGAAGCGAGGAGGGGCCCGCCGTGGCCGTTGAGATCCTGAACGAGTCGGGGATCGAGGTCCCCGAGGACGCGCTGCTGCGCATGGCCCGGCACGTCTACACGCGCCTGCACGTCCACGAGCGCGCCGAGACGGCCGTGACCGTCGTGGACGCCGCACGCATGGCCGAGCTGCACGAGGAGTGGATGGACCTGCCCGGGCCCACCGACGTGATGAGCCTGCCCATGGACGAGCTGACCCCCGGCTCGCCCGAGGCGCCGGCCGAGGGCGTGCTCGGGGACGTCGTGCTCTGCCCCGAGGTCGCCGCCGAGCAGGCCGCGCGCGGCGGGCACTCCCGAGACGACGAGCTGCTGCTGCTGCTCACCCACGGCATGCTCCACCTGCTCGGATACGACCATCTCGAGGACGCCGACCGCGAGGAGATGTTCGGCCTCCAGGACCGGCTCGTGTCCGAGGTCCTCGGCCGTCCGGCCCCGGCCCCCACCGTCGAGGACTGAGGGCACCGCCCATGCTGACGCCCGCCCTCCTCTTCGCCCTCTTCCTGGTCTTCCTCGGCCTGACCTGGACGCTGTCCCTGGCCGAGTCCGCGTTCTCCTACCTCTCCCGGCGGGACGCGGAGGACATCGTCCGCGAGCAGCCCGGCTCCAAGGCACTGGAGATCGCCCGCGAGCGGGAGAGCCACCTCGGGGCCCTGCGGGTCTGGCGGTTCGTGGCCGAGGCCCTGTCGGCCGTCTGCCTGACCGCGGCCGCCGACGCGGTGGTGGACGACACGTGGCTCGCCGTGGCGATCGCCGCGGTCGTGCTCGTGGGCGTGGCCGCCCTGCTGGGCGTCTGGAGCCCGCGGCCGATCGGCTCCCGCAACGAGGCCGCCGTCGCCCGCCGCCTCGGCGGTCTGGTGTGGGTGCTCCGCCGAGCCCTGGGCCCGCTCGCCGCCCGCCTGGACCGGGACCGGCGCCGTCGCGAGGTCGAGCCGGAGGACGAGGACGACTTCCAGGAGCGCCACCTGCGCGAGTTCGTCGCCCGCGCCCACGACGCGGACGTGCTCGCCGACTCCGAGGCGGAGCTGATCCAGTCGGTGTTCTCCATGAACGACACCATCGTCCGCTCCGTCATGGTGCCGCGCACCGACGTCGTCACGATCGACGCCGACCACACGCTCGGCCAGGCCATGGCCCTGTTCCTGCGCTCCGGCAACTCCCGCATCCCGGTGATCGGCGAGGACGCCGACGACATCCGGGGCATGCTGCACCTCAAGGACGTCACCCGCGCCCTGCACCACGACGGCGCTGCGACCGACACCCCCGTCACCGAGGTCATGCGCGACGTCCGCTTCGTCCCCGAGTCGAAGTCCGTGGCGACCCTCCTGCAGGAGCTGCAGCGCGAGTCCACCCACGTGGCCGTGGTGGTGGACGAGTACGGCGGCACGGCGGGGCTCGTGACGCTCGAGGACCTCATCGAGGAGATCGTCGGCGAGATCTACGACGAGGACGACCACCCGGACCGCCCCGAGGTGGAGTTCGTCGCGCCCGGCGTCTACTCCGTCGACGCGCGCATGGGCATCCACGACTTCCGGGAGGAGTTCGAGCTGCCGGAGGAGGACGAGGACGACGACGTCGACACGGTCGGCGGCCTCCTCGCCAAGGAGCTCGGCCGCGTCCCGATCCAGGGCTCGCGCGTCGTGGTCCAGGGGATCGAGCTCGTCGCGGACACCCTCGAGCCCCGCCGCAACCGGGTCGCGCGCCTGCGCGTCTCCGAGACCCCCGACCGCCCGGTGCGGCTGCGCCGGCGCGAGGAGCAGGCCCACGGCGCTGCACCCGCCGACCCCGTGGCCTGAGCCGGCCGCCCCACCCCACGCCCCGCCTGACAAGGATGACCCCATGACCGATCTCGTCGATCCGGCCCGCGCCGCGGACGGCTTCCGTTCCGGCTTCGTCTCGCTCGTGGGCCGGCCGAACGCCGGCAAGTCCACGCTCACCAACGCGCTGGTGGGGGAGAAGGTGGCGATCACCTCCTCCAAGCCGCAGACCACGCGCCACACCATCCGCGGGATCGTCCACCGCGAGGACTTCCAGCTCGTGCTCGTGGACACCCCGGGCCTGCACCGGCCCCGCACCCTGCTCGGCGAGCGCCTCAACGACCTCGTGGCGGAGACGCTCAACGAGGTCGACGCCGTGGGCATGTGCCTGCCGGCCGACGAGGCGATCGGTCCCGGCGACCGGTTCATCGCCCAGCAGCTCTCCTACCTGCACCGCACCCCGGTGGTCGCCGTGGTGACGAAGACGGACAAGGTGGGCCCGGAGCAGCTCATGGCGCAGCTCGTGGCCGTGACCGCGCTGGGCGACGAGGTCCTCGGGCCGGAGAACGGCGGGGAGGGCTTCGCGGCCGTCGTGCCGGTCTCGGCGGTGGCCGGCCGCCAGGTCGACGACGTCCTGGGCGTCTTCGCGGGCCTGCTGCCGGCCGGGCCGCCCCTGTACCCCGACGGCGAGCTCACGGACGAGCCGGAGGCGGTCATGGTCGCCGAGCTCATCCGGGAGGCGGCCCTGGAGGGCGTGCGCGACGAGCTGCCGCACTCGGTGGCCGTGGTGGTCGAGGAGATGTCCCTGCGCGAGGACCGCCCCGCGGATCGGCCCCTCATGGACGTGTGGGCGAACGTCTTCGTCGAGCGGGACAGCCAGAAGGGCATCATCATCGGCAAGGGCGGCTCCCGGCTGCGTGAGATCGGCGCGCAGGCGCGGGCGGGCATCGAGCGCATGCTCGGCACCAAGGTGCACCTGGACCTGCGGGTCAAGGTCGCCAAGGAGTGGCAGCGCGACCCCAAACAGCTCGGCCGACTCGGCTTCTGAGCCGGAGGCCCGACCCGGGCGCGCACGCGCCGGAGCGGGCCGCCGTCGTCGTGCGTCACACGGGGACGGCCTCCTGTGGCCCGGCCCACCTCGGTGCTAGGGTCGGGGGCATGTCCCTCCGCCTCGCGACGACAGCGCCGGCCACGGCCCGCCTGCTACTTCCCGGCCGCACGGGGTCCCCGTGCCAGGCCGTGATCCACGCCGCCTGAGCGCATACGGAGGCAGGACGCCTCCCACCGGACCGGACACCCCGTGCGGAGCCCCTGACCTCCCGGTCCGGCCACCGACCACCCACCTTTCGCGCGCCCGCCGCGCGCACGTCGAGGGAGAACACGCATGAGCGCCCACCTGCAGAAGTCGTCGGGGATGAAGTTCCACAAGTACGTCCCGTTCCAGGACCAGATCGAGGTCGCCCTGCCGGACCGCACCTGGCCGGACAAGGTCATCGAGAAGGCGCCGCTGTGGTGCGCCGTGGACCTGCGCGACGGCAACCAGGCCCTGATCGACCCCATGGGCCCCGAGCGCAAGCTGCGCATGTTCCAGCTGCTCGTCGGCATGGGCTTCAAGGAGATCGAGGTCGGCTTCCCGTCCGCCTCGCAGACCGACTACGACTTCGTCCGTCAGCTCATCGAGGGCGACCACATCCCGGACGACGTCACCATCCAGGTCCTCACCCAGTCCCGTGAGCACCTGATCGAGCGCACCTTCGAGGCGCTCGAGGGCGCCGACCGGGCCATCGTGCACCTGTACAACTCGACGTCGGTGCTGCAGCGCCGCGTGGTGTTCCGGCAGGACGAGGACGGGATCGTGGACATCGCGACCTCCGGCGCGCGCCTGGTGAAGAAGTTCGAGGAGCAGCTCAAGGGCACGCAGATCACCTACGAGTACTCGCCCGAGTCCTACACGGGCACCGAGCTCGAGTTCGCCCGGCGCATCTCGGACGAGGTGGCCACGGTCCTGGAGGCCTCCACCGACCGCAAGATGATCCTGAACCTGCCGGCGACGGTGGAGATGTCCACCCCGAACGTGTACGCCGACTCGATCGAGTGGATGCACCGCAACCTGGAGCACCGCGACTCGCTCATCCTCTCCCTGCACCCGCACAACGACCGCGGCACGGGCGTGGCCGCCGCCGAGCTGGGCTACCTGGCCGGGGCGGACCGCATCGAGGGATGCCTGTTCGGCAACGGCGAGCGCACCGGCAACGTCGACCTGGTGACGCTGGGCATGAACCTGTACTCGCAGGGCGTCGACCCCATGATCGACTTCTCCGACATGGACCACATCAAGCGCACGGTCGAGTACTGCAACCAGCTGGCCGTGCCCGAGCGCTCGCCCTGGGGCGGCGACCTCGTCTTCACGGCCTTCTCCGGCTCCCACCAGGACGCCATCAAGAAGGGCTTCGAGGCCATGGAGGTCGACGCGAAGGCGGCCGGCACGGACGTGGACGGCATCCCGTGGGCCGTGCCGTACCTGCCCATCGACCCGAAGGACATCGGCCGCTCGTACGAAGCCGTCATCCGCGTGAACTCGCAGTCCGGCAAGGGCGGCGTCGCCTACCTGCTCAAGTCCGAGCACAACCTGGACCTGCCGCGCCGCGCGCAGATCGAGTTCTCCCACGTCATCCAGGATCTGGCCGACGCCCAGGGCGGCGAGGTCTCCGGCGCCGACCTGTGGCGCGTGTTCCAGGACGAGTACCTGCCCGCCGACGCGGCGGAGGCGCAGTGGGGCCACTACCGGCTCCGCTCGGTCTCCTCGGCCTCCGGCGAGGACGGCGCGTTCCGGATGGAGGCCGAGCTCGAGGTCGACGGCGTCACGCAGACCCGCACGGCGCAGGGCAACGGCCCGATCGACGCGTTCCTGCGCATCCTCGGCGAGGAGGGCGTGGACGTCCGCGTGCTCGACTACTCCGAGCACGCACTGTCCGAGGGCGGCGCGGCCATGGCCGCCGCCTACGTGGAGGCGGCCGTGGGCGACCGTGTCCTCTGGGGCGTCGGCCTGGACCACAACACCACCACCGCCTCGCTGAAGGCCGTGGTGTCCGCGGTGAACCGCGCCCTGCGCGCGTGAGCGGCTCCGGCTCCTCCCGGCGGGGTGCGCGGCACGGCGGCTACGCGGCGAACTCGTTCCGCACCGAGGCCATCGTGCTGCGCACCCACCGTCTGGGGGAGGCCGATCGCATCATCGAGGCGCTCACCCCCGAGCACGGCCTGGTCCGGGCCGTGGCCAAGGGGGTGCGCAAGACCTCCTCCCGGCTGGGCTCGGTGGTGGAGCCGTTCATGCACTCCACGCTCCAGCTCGCACGCGGCCGGGGGGAGCTGCACACCGTGAGCCAGGCGCAGCTGCTGCACCCGTACGCGACGATGCTGGCCGCCGACTACGACGCCTACACCGTCGCCGGCGCCCTCGCCGAGGCCGTCGAGCGGGTCCCCGCGGTCGACGACGACGGCCGGCGCGCCCAGTACCGCCTGTTCCACGGCGCGCTGGCCGCGCTGGCCCGTGGCGCGCACGACCCGCGGCTGATCCTGCACTCGTTCCTGCTGCGCGCGCTCGCCCAGGCCGGCTGGGCCCCGACCTTCGACCGGTGCGCCCGCTGCGGCGCCCCCGGCCCGCACACGGCGCTGCACGTGGGCCTCGGCGGGGCCGTCTGTCTCGAATGCAGGCCACCCGGTGCCGCGCACCCAGCCCCGGAGACCTTCGACCTGCTCTCGGCCCTCGCGGCGGGGGACTGGGCCACCGCGGACGCCTCCGGGGCCCCCGCCCGCCGCGAGGCGGCCGGTATCGTGGCGGCGTACCTGCAGTTCCACGCCGAGCGGCGCCTGGTGTCCCTGTCCGTCCTGGACCAGGACCTCGGCCTCCCCGCCCCGCGCGTCGAGAGGAGACCATGAGCGCCGACCGAGCCCCGCAGCCCCCGCCGCCGCACCCCTCGGGTGCGGTCGCCCCGCGGATCGACCCGCGTTTCGTGCCCCGGCACGTGGCGATCGTGATGGACGGCAACGGACGGTGGGCCAACCAGCGCGGCCTGCCCCGCACCGAGGGCCATCGGGCCGGCGAGGCGGCGCTGCTGGACGTCGTCGCCGGGGCGGTGGAGCTGGGGATCGGCCACGTGTCCGCGTATGCGTTCTCCACGGAGAACTGGCGGCGCTCGGCGGAGGAGGTGCGCTTCCTCATGGGCTTCTCCCGGGACGTGCTGCGCCGGCAGCGGGACACCCTGCACTCGTGGAACGTGCGGATCCGGTGGAACGGGCGGGCCCCGCGCCTCTGGACCCCCGTGATCCGGGAGCTGCAGGAGGCCGAGGAGCTCACGCGCCACAACACCGGCACCACGCTGCACATGTGCGTGAACTACGGCAGCCGGGCCGAGATCCTGGACGGCGTCCAGGCCATCGCCGAAGAGGTCCGGGCCGGCCGGATGCGGCCGGGCGAGATCAGCGAGGACGTCATCACCCGCTACCTCGACCGCGGTTTCCGCACGGGTCAGGACGTCGACGTCGTCCCGGACGTGGACCTGTTCCTGCGGACCTCGGGGGAGCAGCGCCTGTCCAACTATCTGCTGTGGCAGTCCGCCTACGCGGAGCTGCTGTTCCTGGACGTGCTGTGGCCGGACGTCGACCGGCGGACCCTGTGGGCCGCCGTCGAGACCTACGCCCGACGGGACCGCCGCTACGGCGGCGCCGTGGACACCCCTCAGCCGGCGCCGTCGTCCGGCGCGCCGGACTCGGCCTCGGACGCCGACGGCGGCGCGTAGGCCCCCAGCCACGTGAGCGTCGCGGCACCGGCCGCCTCGCGCACCGACGCGGGGGAGGCGAACACGTCGTGCAGCGCGTCGGGGAGCCGGTGGACGGTCACCCGGTCGCCGAGCCGCAGGGAGCGGCGGGCCATGGCGTCGGGGTCCAGGACGATGTCCGAGGTCAGCATCGCCTCGGCGTAGGACGTGCCCCGATGCCCGCGCGCGGAGACGAGCACGAGGATCGGCACGGAGACGTCGAGCCGCCCGGCCACGGCCCGGTGCCCCGAGAGGACCGCGCTCAGCCAGGCGGCCGGCACCTCGAACGCGTGCGGAGGACGCCAGAGCGGGTGCAGGTCCCATTCGCCCTCGGCCTGGTCCGAGAGGGTGCGCCAGTAGTGGTCGATGCGCGGCAGCGTGAGCATGGCGTAGGGCTTCATGGCGGAGACGGGCCCCACGATGGACTTCGCCAGCAGGCGCACCCCCGCGCTGCCCTGCATCTCCAGCCACGGGCTGTTGAGCACGAGCGCGGCGAGGCGGCCGGGATTCCGGTCCGCCCACAGCGCGGCGATCAGCCCGCCGGTGGAGTGCCCCATGAGGATGGGCGGCAGCGGGTGGTCCCGGGCGATGGTCTCGAACGCGGCCTCGAGGTCCGCGTCGTAGCGGGTCAGGTCGTCCGTCCAGCCGGGCGTCTGTCCCGCGCGCAGCGAGCGGCCGTAGTGGCGGAGGTCGACGGCGTGGAACGCGTAGCCGGCGGTCTCGAACGCGTGGGCCAGCGGGGCGTTGTAGAAGTAGTCGCTCCAGCCGTGCACCGAGAGGATGGGCCGCCGGGCCGGGTCACGGGGGGCGTCGGTGCGCGGACGCACCACTGTGACAAGGTTCTGTCCTTGTTCATCGGTGTCGAGGCCGAGGGTGCATCGTTCGAAGCCCGGCAGTCCGTCCGGGACCCAGCCCAGGCCCGGCGGATCGTCGAGGAACGGGCGGGTGTCCTCCTCCGTCGGTCCGCCGGCGGGTGCGCCGTGCGGGGCGGAGGGGTCCGGGGGCGGCGGCTGGATCGGGTCACGGGCCATCCGACCACTCTAGGAGGACCCCGGGCGGGCGGGAGGCCCGTGCGAGGATGGGGGCATGCAGCTGCCTGATCCCAAGTCCGCCGTCGACGGCCTCCTGACCTCCCGCGCGCCTCGCCTGTACCCGCCCTTCTTCCGTGCCGTGTTCGGCGGCATGGACGCGGAGCAGGCGCACCATCGGGGCTTCGACGCGATCCGGCTGGTCGAGCGCACCGGGGCGTCCGCCGCCCTGCGCGCCGCCTTCCGCCCGGACCCGCTGCTCGCGCGCACGGTCATGGGCCTGCGGTTCCCGACGCCCTTCGGCCTGGCCGCGGGGTTCGACAAGGACGGCCGGGGGACCGCCGCCCTGGCCGACCTCGGGTTCGGCCACATCGAGGTCGGCACGATCACGGCGCAGCCGCAGCCCGGCAACCCGCAGCCCCGACTGTTCCGTCTCGTGGACGACCGGGCGCTGGTCAACCGCATGGGCTTCAACAACGACGGCGCGGCGGCCGTCGCCCCCCGCCTGGCGCGGACCCGGCAGACACTGGAGCGCCGCTTCGGCCCGGCCCGGCCGGTCCTGGGCGTGAACATCGGCAAGACCAAGGTGGTCCCCCTCGAGGACGCGGCGGACGACTACCGGGCCTCGACCCGCCTGCTCGCGCCCCACGCCGACTACCTGACGGTCAACGTGTCCTCGCCGAACACGCCGGGGCTGCGCCAGCTGCAGGAGATCGACGCGCTGGAGCCGATCCTCACGGCGGTGCGCGAGGAGGCCGACCGTGCGGTCCCGGACCGTCGCGTGCCGCTGACCGTGAAGATCGCCCCGGACCTGGCGGACGACGACGTGCGCGCCGTCGGGGCGCTCGCCGAGCGCCTCGGGCTCGACGGCGTCATCGCGACCAACACGACCGTCTCCCGGGAGGGTCTGCGCACCCCGCGTGCCGACGTGGACGCCCTGGGCGCGGGCGGCCTGTCCGGGGCCCCGCTGCAGGAGCGGTCGATGCGGGTGCTGCAGGTCCTGCGGGCGGCGCTGCCGACGGGCACCGCCGTCGTCAGCGTGGGCGGCGTGACGGACGCCGACGACGTCCAGGCCCGGCTCGACGCGGGCGCGGACCTCGTCCAGGGCTACACCGCGTTCCTCTACGAGGGGCCGTTCTGGGCCGGCCGGATCACCGCCGGGCTGGCCCGGTCCCTGCGGGGCTGACGGTCTGCTCGCCGGTGCCGCGACGGCCCGTGCCCACCGGGGTCCGGGCCGTGGCGCGGTGTCGTGTCAGGCGGGGTACTCGCCCCGCTTGACCTGGGGCTTGGGCAGACGCAGGCGGCGGAACTGCAGGGCCCGCATGATGCCGTAGAAGCCGGTCCCGGGCTCCGGCGTGCCGAAGCGCTCCGTGAGGCCCTTCTTGATGTGCCGGCTGACCAGGAAGCTCTCGATGAGCACGAGGGCCACGAGGACGTACAGGCTGATCATCAGGATCAGCTGCGCCTCGCGGCCGGGGATGAACATGAGCAGGACGTAGGCGAAGACGACGGGCATGAGCCACTCGCCGATGCCGGTGCGTGCGTCCACGTAGTCACGGACCCAGCGCTTCTGCGGTCCCTTGTCGCGCGCCGGGAGGCCGCGCTCGTCCCCGGTCTCCAGCGCGGCGCGCTGGCGCATCCGCTCCTGGGCCATCGCCTGACGCTCGGCCTTGCGGGCCGCCTTGCGATCCTCGGGGACCAGGGTGCGACGGCGCGCGGCCTCCTGGTCGCGGCGCCGCGGAGTCGGGCCCTTCTTGCCCTGCGAGCGGTCGCGCGGCCCGGCCTCGGCCACGGCGGCGCCCTCGGCGGGAGCGGCCGAGGTGCCGTGAGTCGAGGGGGCGGGCGCGGTCTCGGGGGTCTTGTCTCGCTTGAACACCCGTCCAGTCTAGTGGTGGGGCGCATCCGGCCCGCCCGGAGGCGCGGCCCTCGGCCCGGCCGCCGTCTACGCTGGCCGTCATGACTGACATCACCTCCCGTGCGCCGCAGGACGCGGCCCTCGTCTCCGCCGTCCGTGAGGCCGTCGAGGCCCGTTTCCCGACGACCCTCCAGACCCTCACCGACCTCGTGGCGATCCCGGGCATCGCCTGGGACTCCGCGGACCGCACCCAGCTCGAGCGGTCCGCCGAGGCCGTCGCGGGCCTGCTGCGCGAGGCGGGCCTGCAGGATGTGGAGATCGTGACCGAGACCCGCGACGACGACCGGCCCGGCGGGCCGGCGGTGATCGGCGAGAAGCCCGGCGCCTCTGACAAGCCCACTGTCTTGTTGTATGCCCATCATGACGTGCAGCCGATCGGGGACGAGGACCTCTGGGACACCCCGCCGCTCGTGGCCACCGAGCGCGGCGGGCGGCTGTACGGCCGCGGCGCCGCCGACGACAAGGCCGGCATCATGGTCCACCTCGCCGCCCTCGCCGCCCTGCGGGACGTCCTGCCCGACGCCGGCGTCGGCGTCCGCGTCTTCATCGAGGGCGAGGAGGAGGCCGGCTCGCCCACCTTCCGCACCTTCCTGGAGAAGCACCGGGCGCGCCTCGACGCCGACGCGATCGTGGTCGCGGACTCGTCCAACTGGGCCGTGGGGGAGCCCGCGCTGACCACCTCCCTGCGTGGGCTGGTGGACGGCACGGTGACCGTCCGGGTGCTCGACCACGCCGTGCACTCCGGCATGTTCGGCGGGCCGGTCCTGGACGCCGTCGTCCTGCTCTCGCGGCTGATCGCCACGCTCCACGACGCGGACGGCGCCGTCGCCGTGCCCGGCCTCGAGCCGCGGCAGACCGCGGGCCTGGACTACCCCGAGGACGTCTTCCGTGCGGACGCGGGCGTGCTGGACGGGGTGACCCTGGCCGGCCGCGGCCCGGTCGCGGACCGGCTGTGGAACGCTCCCGCGCTGAGCATCATCGGGATCGACGCGCCCTCGGTCGCGGAGTCCTCGAACACGATCCAGCCCGCGGCGCGCGCCAAGTTCTCGCTGCGCCTGGGCCCCGGCATGGACCCCGCGGAGGCCTTCGAGGCGCTGCGCACCCACCTGGAGGCGCAGTCTGCGGCGGTGCTCGGCGCGGAGATCACGGTCACCGCGGGGGAGTTCGGTCAGCCGTTCACGACGGACACCTCGGCCCCCGCCGCGGCCGCGATGATGGCCGCCCTGGAGGACGCCTGGGGCGTCGAGCCCCGGGCGATCGGCATGGGCGGCTCCATCCCGTTCACCGCGGACCTCGCCGAGGTCTTCCCGGAGGCCACCCTCCTCATCACGGGCGTGGAGGACCCGGACACGCGGGCGCACTCGGCCAACGAGTCGCTGCACATCGACGACTTCAAGCGGGCCGTCGTGGCCGAGGCGCTCTGGCTCGCGCGGCTCTCGGCGTGAGCGCCGCCCGGCCCGTCGGTGCGGCGGGCCGGGAATGCTCCGTGGGCGGCTAGTGTTGCCCGGGAGACCACACGCGCGTGACGGCCCCGTCCGCGCCCCATGATCTGAGGAGGTCACGATGGCTCTGTCCGCAGAGGAGACCGGCGTCGAGATCGGCGCGACCCAGGACGCCGAGGGCCTGCCCCCGCACGAGGTCGAGCTGACCGACGTGGCGGCCGGCAAGGTGCGCTCGCTGCTCGAGCAGGAGGGCCGCACGGACCTGCGGCTGCGCGTCGCCGTGCAGCCGGGCGGCTGCTCGGGCCTGATCTACCAGCTCTACTTCGACGAGCGCGTCCTCGACGGCGACACCGTCCGTGACTACGACGGGGTCGAGGTGATCGTCGACAAGATGAGCGTGCCCTACCTCATGGGCGCGACCATCGACTTCGAGGACACCATCTCGAAGCAGGGCTTCACGATCGACAACCCCAACGCGGGCGGCTCGTGCGCCTGCGGCGACTCCTTCCACTGATCTGCGGGCGCCCGGAGCGCCACGGACCGCGAACCGGCGGGTCGGCCTCGGCCGGCCCGCCGTCGTCGTGCCCGGGCACCGCGCCCAGGATGCTCGGACCCGACTCCCAGACACGATCGGCACGTGTCACGGTGCGGTGAATCCGCGTGTTTCGGCTTAGACTGGCTCTGAATCATCAGGGCATACCCGTGATCCCTGCGAGGACGCTGCGAGAAGTCGCCGAATCGTCGGGGGAGCGGGGACGCCCCTCGCACACGAGATGAAGAGGAAGGCCGTCTGTGAGAGCACAGAATGACGCCGGACGTCGGACCCGCCGCCGCTGGACCGCCGGTGCCGTGGGCACCACGGCGCTCCTGGTGCTGACCGGCTGTTCGGCAGAGGTCCAGCGCGGCTGGTACCCCGGCACCCGGGACACCACCAACCACAACGCCCAGCTCACCGACCTGTGGGTGAACTCCTGGATCGCCGCCATGGTCGTCGGCCTGCTGGCCTGGGGCGCCATGATCTGGTGCATGGTCGCGTACCGCCGCCGCAAGAACGACCAGGGCTTCCCGAAGCAGACGGCCTACAACGTGCCGCTCGAGACCATGTTCACGGCCATCCCGATCCTGATGGTCTTCACCCTCTGGGGCTTCACCGACCGCGTCCAGACCGAGGTCGACCGCCCCGTGGACGACTCGCCGCTGACCGTCACCGTGTACGGCAAGCAGTGGTCCTGGGACTTCAACTACTCCTACGAGCAGGAGAACGGCGAGGTCATCGAGGCCCACTACTCCGGCATCCAGGCCCAGCTGGACGGCACCGAGGGCGTGCGTGACACCCTTCCGGTCCTGTACCTGCCGAATGACGTGCCGGTGCACTTCGAGCTGAAGTCCCGTGACGTGGCCCACTCCTTCTGGATCCCGCAGTTCCTCCAGAAGCGTGACATGGTGCCCGGCAAGACCAACCACCTGTACCTGACCCCCCAGGAGCTGGGCAGCTACGACGGCAAGTGCGCCGAGCTGTGCGGCGAGTCCCACTCCGAGATGCTCTTCAACGTGGAGGTCGTCGACGAGGCGGAGTTCGTCCAGCGCCTCGAGGAGATGGAGCCGGGTCAGGTGGGCGACGAGTACAGCCGCAATCCCAACAACAACCCTGACGGCGCCGGGACGATGGAGCGCGATCTCCAGACCCCCCGCGGTGGAGGTAGCCACTGATGACCACTTACGAGTACGCAACGGATGAGGTGCGCTCACAGGCGCAGCCTCGTGTGGTGCCCCGTTCGCTGGGCAAGATCGTCGTCAGCTGGCTGACGACGACCGACCACAAGGTGCTCGGGTACATGTACCTGATCACGTCCTTCGTCTTCTTCTGCATCGGCGGCGTCATGGCCCTCATGATCCGCGCGGAGCTCTTCGAGCCCGGCATGCAGATCCTGCAGACGAAGGAGCAGTACAACCAGCTGTTCACCATGCACGGCACGCTCATGCTGCTCATGTTCGCGACCCCGCTCTTCACGGGCTTCGCCAACGTGCTGGTGCCGCTGCAGATCGGTGCTCCGGACGTGTCCTTCCCGCGTCTGAACGCCTTGGCGTTCTGGTTCTTCCTGTTCGGCTCGCTCATCGCGACCGCCGGCTTCCTCACCCCGCAGGGTGCGGCCTCGTTCGGCTGGTTCGCCTACGCCCCGCTCTCCAACACCACGTACTCGCCGGGCGTCGGCGGTGACCTCTGGGTGTTCGGTCTGGTCCTCCAGGGCTTCGGCACGATCATGGGCGGCGTCAACTTCATCACCACGATCCTGACGATGCGTGCCCCGGGCATGACGATGTGGCGCATGCCGATCTTCACCTGGAACACGCTCATCACCGGCATCCTGATCATGGTGGCGTTCCCGCCGTTCGCCTCCGCGCTCTTCGCGCTGGGCCTGGACCGTCGCTTCGGCGGCCACATCTTCAACCCGGAGAACGGCGGCGCCATCCTGTGGCAGCACCTCTTCTGGTTCTTCGGCCACCCCGAGGTGTACATCATCGCCCTGCCGTTCTTCGGCGTCGTGTCGGAGATCATCCCGGTGTTCTCCCGCAAGCCGATCTTCGGCTACAAGTCCATCGTGTTCGCGACGACGGCGATCGCCGCGCTCTCCGTGACGGTGTGGGCGCACCACATGTACGTGACCGGCGCCGTGCTCCTGCCGTTCTTCTCCGTGATGACCATGCTCATCGCGGTCCCGACCGGCGTGAAGTTCGTGAACTGGATCGGCACCATGTGGCGCGGTTCGATCACCTTCGAGACCCCGATGCTGTGGACGCTCGGCTTCATGGTCACCTTCCTGTTCGGTGGCCTGACCGGCGTCATCCTGGCGTCGCCGCCCCTGGACTTCCAGGTGTCCGACACGTACTTCGTCGTGGCGCACTTCCACTACGTCGTCTTCGGCACCGTGGTGTTCGCGATGTTCGCCGGCTTCTTCTTCTGGTGGCCGAAGTTCACCGGCAAGATGCTGAACGAGCGTCTCGGCAAGATCCAGTTCTGGATGCTGTTCGTGGGCTTCCACGGCACGTTCCTGATCCAGCACTGGCTCGGTGTCATCGGCATGCCCCGTCGCTACGCGGACTACATGGTGGAGGACAGCTTCCAGGCGATGAACGCGTTCTCCTCGGTGTTCTCCTTCGTTCTCGGCGCGTCGCTGATCCCGTTCTTCTGGAACGTCTACATCACCTCGCGCTATGGCAAGAAGGTCACCGTGGACGACCCGTGGGGCTTCGGCGGCTCGCTCGAGTGGACCACCTCGTGCCCGCCGCCGCGGCACAACTTCCACTCCCTGCCGCGCATCCGCTCCGAGCGTCCGGCGCTGGATCTGCACCACCCGGAGCTCTTCCCGCACTCGCCTCAGAACACGTCTGAGGCCTTCGGAGAGAAGGTCGCCCAGTGAAGGTCGCAGCCAACATCTTCTGGATCATCGGCCTGTTCTTCATCGCAGCCGCCACCCTCTACGGGTTCTGGGTCGAGTGGACCGAGTGGGCAGGCATCCCGGCCATCTACGCCGTGGGCGGGATGTCCTGGATGATCGCCTGGTACCTGCGGGCCGCCGAGCACAAATACGGCGTCGGCCCTGCAGATGACGAGGACGGTCAGATCGTCGAGTACGCCGGCACCTACGGCACCTTCGCTCCCTGGAGCTGGTGGCCCCTGGGCCTCGGCCTGGGCTGCGCGATCATCGTGACCGGCCTGGCCGTCGGCTGGTGGGTCTTCATCATCGGCATCGTCGCCGCCGCCTACTTCACCTTCGGGTGGGTCTACGAGTTCTCTCGGGGCAAGTACGCCCACTGCCCCGTCCGTCGTTCCCCCACCGCAGGCCGGATCCCCTCGGGGTCCGGCCTGCGGCGTTTCCCTGTGCGCTGAGTACGGCCGGCCCGCCGTCGTGGCAGCCGGCCAGCCGCTCGACGTACACCGCGGCGGCGGATCTCCACGACCTGTCTCGCCGCGTCTGGGGAAGCGGGAGCCGTGCACCATGAGCGCGCGTGCCGCGCAGCGGCGCTGGGCAGGCCACCCGACGTCGGCGCGTGCGTTGGCAGCCGCCCTGAGGGGTCGGGCGGCGATGCCCTGATGAGCCCTGCACGGCCGGGGAGTGGGCCGCACGACCGCGTGTGACCGTGTCGGCGGCCGCGCGGCTTTCACCCCGCTCCGGGCGACCGGAGACCGCCGCGTCGTGTGGCAGGAGGGTATGAGGCCGCTGCCAGCCGTGGGGCCGGCCGAGCCCGGGGGAGCGTCGCCACCGGGGTAGGGGCCGACGGTGAACGTCGTGTCCCGCCTCCATCGCCGACGCCTCGCGTCGCTGGGCCTCGCAGGTGCACGCCCGAGCGAGACCACGGTCGCGGTGACAGGCCGGTACGTCCTCTCTCGCCCCGGTCCGGGCCAGGGGGTGTGCTGGTCGATCGCTGAGTTGCAGCTCGGTGCACCCCGCCCGGGCACCGCTGCCACACGCGGCGACAGGTCCGGCTTCGCCGTGAGGCCGTCAGAGCTCCGCGCGCCACCGCTAGGGGGTCGGCCCGTGTCCCACAGCTTGCAGGTGCACGGTGCGCCTCGGCCTGCGGCGGCGACCCGCTGAGGCGTCTGGCGCCGGTCTTTCCCTGCCGGGGTGGGCACGCAGGCGGAGGATTCCGGCCCGGTGCCGGTACGTTCGACCGTGTCCGGGCGCAGCTGGTGGTGGGCGGGCGCAGCGGACGGTACAGAGGGCAGTGGTGTGCGTGGGCGAGGCCCATGCGCGGACCTCCCTCCGAGGACGAGCGGATGTCGCAGCGCCCACCCGTGGTGGGGCGCCACCTCATCGACTCTGAGCGCACGTGGGAGGAGAGCCGCTTGAGGACCCAGAGCATCGACGGTGCCCGTCTCCGGCCGTCTCTCGGGATGCCCCCGTAGAACGCCACCTGCATCCGCCCCGCATCCGTCGTCGCGGACCGGACGCACGCCTGTCCGTGCCCGAACCGGCCGGCCGCGACGAGCGAGGCGCACCACTTTGCTCACGCCCACCCGAGGTGGCCGCCGAACGAGGACCCCGCAGCGCAGGACGCAGAGACCCGGCAGTCGGGGGGGCGGGGCGCTGGACCGCCTCGTGACGCCCGCTGCGGCCGTGGGCGGGCTCTCCCTCGGTGGCCGCGGCGGCCCGCCTC
>ERZ501028.69-NODE-69-length-17604-cov-6.515927_pt1 | contig 17604 bp, 13 predicted proteins | sample MGYA00248895_ERZ501028 | MGnify/ENA primary metagenome ERZ501028 (study PRJEB25958, sample SAMN03398576) | human skin metagenome | study: EMG produced TPA metagenomics assembly of the Human Skin Microbiome Metagenome (human skin metagenome) data set.
CTGCTTTTGCCGCACTGTGTTGAATGGGCGTGAGCAGATGGTCAACAATTGGGTAGGGTAGATAATCCGTAAACGAGCGCCGCTTGGCTAAATCGGATTGACGGCGTTTCACCAAGGTCTCCTTACCTTTTGATAGGTGATTTGACGGGTGAGAGATTGCAGTGTTTTTAGCCTCTAAAGAAGACGGTGTCATAGTCAATTCCCATAAAAAATTTCAGTTAACTATTGGGGTAAACGTTGGTTATAAGCTTGATAAGGTACACGTTTTAGCACGTATAATTTAAAAGCCTGCCAGTAAATTTGCAGTAATGATGTGGCACTCATCCAGGGTCGGCGCTTAATTGCCGTTATCACCGAAGCCTCGTCCAATTGAACGCCTTTTAGACTCACGCCTGCATTAAACACTTTGCCGCGGCTATCTGTCAGTCCAATATCAATCACAACATCAAAGCCATTTTGCTCGGGATTGTCATTTGCCGATGCATAGCGTTTAGGGTGAATCTCAACACGCCAATGATATTGCTGATTGATGGGATTAAAAGGCGATACATGAAAACCTTTGTCATGTTGGTACAAGGTCTTTTCACCTGCGAGTAAAAAACCATAGTAATGGCGTTTGTTCCAAGGGGTGTTAGAGACTTCTGCCAAAAAATGGCTTGGCTGGTGGTTCTCATCAAAGCCAATATAAAAATTGACAGGGCTAAAATACCAACCCATATTACGTAACACGACCAAAGCCACCACCTCGCCAGTCGGCTGACTGCCAGTCAATTGCTGCCAAGTTTGTTGGGCTTTGACCAATAAACTAGCCGATGGCGCAGGTTGTCCTAACGAAGCGGTTAGGCGGTTATCTAAAGAGGGGTCTAATCGATTGATAGCAAAATAATCTTCTTGATGGAATTGATAAAGCGCCCAATGGTGCTGCGATAGCAGAGGGAGAGTCAATGATTGTTGCAGCGATTTTTTCAGCCATTTTTTTTTCAGCCATTGGGGCAACCATGTTGGCACATGACTGGCGCTCATATTTACATTAGGTAATGGATTGTCCGCTAGCTGGGTTAAATTGACCGCCCAAAACCGATAGGGGTAATGAAATTCATGAGGGGTAGGGAGTTGTCTGGCATGCCAAGTCATACCTTGCAGGATTTGATGGGCAAATGTCATGATGATTTACCTTTGAGGGGTGTTGCACAAACCATCATGCGCTAGGTTTTGGCAAAACGCATGGTTGGTCGTGGCGGTTACTTGCCGTCGCTGCAGCACCGAGCGTTTTTTATCAGCGTGGCTCGGTAACTTTGATACGGTAAATTTTGCCGACGGTTTGCTGGGCTTAGATAGCCGTTTGATTTGTGCAGCGGTTGTGGCAGCTGTGGTATTGGTAGTGACCAAAATATCGATATCCACCCCCAAACTTTGGCATACCCGCAAGCCACTTTTTACCCCATCTTCATGAAACCCATTAAACCAATAAGCACCACAAAAATGGGTATGCCGCTTCGCTGAAATTTCATGCCAGCGTTTTTGGGCATCGGTCATTTTGTTGTCATACACAGGGTGGCGATAATCCACACGTTTGATAACATGCGCCTCATTAATCGGCGTATTAAGCGTCACCAAATAGTTATGTTTTGCCGTCAATCGCTCAAGGATATTCATGTGATACGTCAATATAGGTTTTTGGTCAGCCACGCGCGCGGTGGGTTTATCTATCGCGTAATTCCAACTTGCCCAAGCCAGCGGTTTTTTGGGTAGAACTTGGGTGTCAGTATGCAAAACCGCTTCGTTATCTGTATACTCAAAAGCCCCTAAAATAGCCGATTCTGTCTCAGTGATATCAGCTAGTAGACGTCTTGCTACATCGGCATGGCAAGCAAATACAACGTCATCAAACACTTGGGTTTGACGCTTACCTTGATGAATAAATTCAATGCTAACGCCATCCTTGCCACGCGTGACCGATTGCACTGGGGTATTGATATACAGGGTTGTACCTGCTGCAGCAAGCCGAGTGATTAAGGCATTGACGTATTGCTTCGAGCCGCCCACTAAGGTAAACCACTGTGGGCGATTGACCACATCTAGCAGACCATGATTATCAAAAAACTGGGCAAAAAAGAGTAGGGGAAAACGCTTGGCATCATCCATTCCCATCGACCATATCGCAGATACCATCGGCACCAAGTAGTTGGTTTTAAACAACTCGCCATAGTCATGACTGTCTAGATAATCCCCGAGTGTTTGCTGGCTTAAAGCCGCTTGCTGCATTTTATCGGCTTGGCGAAAATTCGCTAATAGTGATTTGGTCTCGCGATTAAAGCGTAAAATCTGCTGAACAAATTGCCAAAATCGGGGGCTTAGCACATGGCGACGCTGAGAAAATAGACTGTTTAAAGTGTGACCATTATATTCAAAATTAATATAAGTATTTTTAACTGAAAAACTCATCTCAGCTTTTTGAAATGGCACGTTGAGTTCATCAAGCAGGCGAATAAAATTGGGGTAAGTACGCTCATTAAATACAATAAACCCTGTATCGATAGCGACTTTTTCGGTTGATGGTCTAAACGGATTTTTAAAAGCTGAGCGCTCGGAAACAGTGACATCCAGCGTATTGACATGCCCGCCTAGATAATCATTGCTTTCAAACATCGTCACCACATGACTGTCTTTGAGATAATACGCACATGTTAGCCCTGATACGCCACTGCCAATAATGGCAATCTTTGGTGTGGTAATATTTGGCTTAGTAGGCTTGGCTACTATAGGATTAGCCACTACAGGTTTGGGGACTGTGTAATTAGAGTGCGGGGATTTTTTTGTAAACACTGCCATGTGCGGACATACCTTTAAAGCCAAGTCAAATAATTAAGTCGTATGAGAAAGTTTTGAACCCACAAAATGCCATACTGCGTCAGGTAACTGCGCCAATAGCTTTAAGGGCTGTACCAATGTCTGCGGAAATTCAATGACATTATCATCATTGGCAATCCCTTGTTGAATGGCTTGGCTGGCTTGCTGTACAGTTTGCAAAAAAGGCATTGGAAAGTCGTTCTGCAGCGTCATCGGCGTTTTGACAAAGCCCGGTACTACCAAAGCCACTTTGACCCCATAAGGTTGCAGGCTCATTTGCAAGGTTTTGCTCAGATAATGGATTGCCGCTTTTGAGCTACCATACCCCTCTGCACGCACAAAGGGCACCAAAGCAGAAGCCGAGCCGACGGTGACAATTTTACCTTTAGTTGCCTTGAGGGCAGGTAGTAGCGCTTCGATTGCATGGACTAACGAGCCGTAATTTGCGTTCATCACCCTCATGATAGACCGCGAATCAAAGTTTGGCATGTCAATGTATTCGCAAACACCTGCTGCCGCGATGAATAAATCCAGCGTTTTAATGTCGCTAAAAGCTTGCATCACGGCATCATACTCGGTTAAGTCAAGCTGAATCGTTTTTGCTCCCATCGTTGCCAACATGTGCAAAACATCGCTGTTTCGACCCACCGTATACACCTCATGACCTTGACTTAGATAATCCATTGCCAACTGTAAACCGATGCCTGAGGTTGCACCTGTAATGACGATGGATAAAGGCTTTGAGGGATTGGAGGTTGGCATCATAGCGACTCAATATAACAACTCAATACAAAATTTTGAAAACGACTTACCGCATACTATAAAAGAGTAGCGGATGGTTGGCAATAGGTTTTATACTATTTAGTATAAAAATATAATTATTAGTATATAATCAAATAATAAGTATCATAAAAACATTTGTAGTATAATATTAGCTAATTTTTAACCTCATAAATATTAGAAACCTGAAAAACATTAGAAACTTGTGATGAAAAAGTTAACGTTTAAACAGCGAATGATGCTAGAGCGTGAGTCGCTGATTATTGAAACAGTCAACCATTTGTTAGCCACCAAAGGCTATGACGCGATGACCGTCGATGAGATTGCTGATACGGTAGGGATTGCCAAGGCGTCATTGTATCGACATTTTCCCAGTAAAGAAGCGTTAGGCATGGCAGCACTGGTTGATATCATGCACAAAGCGCTTGGGGTCATCAATCAGCTAAACGCGACCGACCAAACCGCCATCGATAAGCTAAAAGCGCTGACACAGTGGGCGATGCGACTAAAACTGGCGCAAAAAATGCCAAATCTGCCGAGTGAGAACTCCCAGCTGCGCGAGCTGCTAATTGCCAATGACGATTACACCAACAACTTGGTCATGCTGTCAGATAGCATCGGTGAATGGATTGAGCAAGCGCAAGCAGAGGGCAAGTTGCAAAGCAACATACCAGGACTGGCAATTTTATACACCTTATATGCCAGAGCTTGTGACCCTGTACTGGGGTTTTTACGCTCATCTCAGCTGTATGACGATGATGAGATTATCACTATCGTGACCCGCACGTGTTTTGAAGGGTTAACCTAGATTAAGCTAATGCAGACCATTAAAAATAGATAGCTAAAAACCCAAGACAGCGTAGAAAAAAAGTAGAAAAGTATGAGTAATTTTGTGATTCATCGTGAGCATGGCATCAGTAAAGCGCAAGCCTTTGAGATAACCGAAGACTGGATTGTCTCAGCAGAAAAAGACTATAAAATGCATTGCGATGTAGTGCGCAGTGATGAGCAAATACGCGTCAACTTTTCTCGTGCCGGTGTGACAGGTACGTTAACAGTGGATGATAAAGTATTTGAGATGCAAGCAAAGCTTGGTTTTTTATTCAAAAGTTTTTTGCCGCTGATAGAAAAGACGGTGAATCAAAATCTTGATAACGCATTGCAAGCTGTGAAAGACCGTTAGCAGACACGGTGAGCTTTGAGTGGCAGTTAGCGTTTAGCTTGAATTATTTTATTTAACATAATATACATTATGCGAAATAAAAGCTATCGGCGTCAAAAACGAGATGTATGGCACTGTGATTAATTTAATGATGAAATGACAATTAGCAGCAAAACCATTTGCATTTATCAATCAATAATGAGTAGTATGCTCACTCAATTATTTATTTATTTATTTATTTATTTATGGTTTGTTTGTTTATCATTAAAATCGCCAAGGATTTATCATGATTGGATTTATTGCCCGTCACAGTACGATTTTTATGCCATTGTTTGGTGTGATTGGATTTATATTTCCTGACTTGTCGCATTTTGTCCTTGGGCTTCTGCCGCAGATTTTATTTTTCTTGATGTTCTTTACTTTATTGGGCATTGACCAAACCCAGCTGATTAGACGCATGACGACCCAATATGTTTGGGGATTTGCCATCTTCCAAAGTGCGCTGATGAGCTTGGCGATTACCTTGATTGCTTATTTACTGGGTGTCCGTGGTGATTTGTTGTTGGCTATCGCTGGGCTGTCAGCCACCGCACCGCTATTTGGTACGGGCGCTATTGTGAATGCAGTTGGTTTTGATGCACTGCTAGCAATGGCAAAAACCATCACAGCCACGTTGGTCATGCCTGTTAGCTTACTGGTGATATTGTGGTTGCTTGGCAGCAAGGATGCCCATTTAGACTTTGTCCTGTATATTAAGCGGTTGTTGATTTACATTATCGCCCCCATGATTTTGGCGGTCGCAGCACGCCAATATATTCCCCGTGATAAGCTCAATACTTATTATCCAAAAATTGCCAAGTTTAACATTATTCTACTGATGATGTTTCCGCTTGGATTGATGTCGGGCTTTAGACATACCTTTGACACCAATCCCATGCAGGCGTTAAGCTTGTTTGGTTTAGGCACTGTCTTGTCGTTAGTATTTTACTTTTCTGCCTATTTTTTATACCGCCGCTTTGGCTATGAAAACGCCATTATCTCTGCGCTGGCTTGCGGTGGTCGCAATGTGTTATTGGCGTATACCATCACCACGCCGTTTATGGGTGCGATGTTTTTACCGCTGATTGGCGCGTACCAATTGCCTTCGTTTTGCTTGCCGTTATTGGGTAAAAAAATGGTCAAATGGCATACTATCGACAGCCAAGCCAGCCTAAAATAATACTGATGTTTAATCCGTTTGATTTATTCGTATGCTAACGTTTCAACTCAATCTACTGCCACAGTTATCATCACAAGCCTTGTATGGCATTTTTAAGGCGCGCTGTGAGGTGTTTGTTGTAGAGCAACACTGCGCCTATCCAGAAATTGATGATACCGACTTAGTGTGTTGGCATTTACAGGGTTTTATTAATAATAATCTGGTGTGTTATGCGCGGATTATCCCACCTGATTATCATTATTTGGGTTATGTCGCGATTGGTCGCGTGTTAACGGTTGGCGATTTTCGGGGTCACCATTATGGGCGTGATTTGATGCAAAAAGCCATTGAAATTTGCCAGCAATACTACCCTAGCCAGCCGATTTTTATCGCCGCTCAAACTTATCTGATACACTTTTATCAAGCGCTCGGCTTTTGTATACAAGGTGACTATTACCTTGAAGATGGCATTGAGCATGTCAATATGATATTGGAAGTCAAACATGATGCATAACCGTGCTGATTATCGGCTATATTTGGTCACAGATCGCAATTGCTTGCAACAGCAAACGCTTGAGCAAGCTGTTGAACAAGCGATATTGGGCGGCGTGACATTGGTGCAGCTTCGAGAAAAAGCGATTGCTAGCAAAGAGTTCTATGAGCGCGCGCTGCGTATCAAAGCGATTTGCCACCACTATAACGTGCCATTACTGATTAATGACCGTGTCGATATCGCCCTCGCAGTTGAGGCAGATGGGGTGCATATCGGTCAAAGTGATTTGCCGTGTGGCGTGGTTCGGCAACTTTTAGGCAAAGATAAAATCATTGGGGTTTCCGCGCGCACTGCCCAGCAAGCCATCCAAGCGCAAGCAGACGGCGCAGATTATTTGGGCGTTGGCGCGATGTTTGCCACATCTACCAAACAAGATGCCCAAACAGTCACCATAGCGAGCCTAACGCAAATACGACAAGCGGTAACGATTCCGATTGTCGCCATTGGTGGTATCAATCACACCACCCTGCCCGCCTTACAACACGCGCTGCAATCTGCCGAAATGTCCACTGGTGGTGTGATTGACGGCGTGGCAGTCGTTTCTGCAATTTTGGGGCAAAAAGATGTCAAACTTGCCAGTGAACAGCTTAAAGAAATAATAAAAATTAAATAAATCAATCAGTTAGATTTTTTTATCAGTCGTAGCTGGCTATCAAAACGCCTTGCTTGCTGGGTGATAGGGTCAATAAACGCGATGGATTTTGCCAACAGTTGCAAAGGCTTCGTAAAATCGCTACTGCCTTGGGTCTTGACAGTGGGATAAAAATTGTCATTTAACAGCGGCATACCTAAACTTGCCATATGCACCCGCAATTGGTGTTTTTTGCCTGTCACCGGGGTTAATCGGTATAAGCTAAACGCCCCGTTATTTTCAATCAATTCAATTGTGGTATGCGCATTGGGCTCACCTTGGGCCGTCTTTGTCAAAAAAAACGGCTCACCACGCTCAAGTCTGGAATGGATGTGAAAGGGATAACATAAATCGCTGCGAGTCGGTGCTATGGCGTGGTAAGTTTTGTGTATGTGTCTATCGGCAAACAGCGCATGATAGCAAGCGCGGCTACTTGGATTAACCGATAATAACATCACGCCTGCCGTGTCTTTGTCCAACCGATGCAAGGGTGAAATATCATTCACGGCTAACTGCTGTAAATCTGGATGATTTCTTAATTTGGCTAGTAGGGTTTGGCTGACATAGCGACCTGACGGTGTAACGGGTAAAAAATGCGGTTTATCGACCACCAGTAAATGTTCATCCAAATGAAGAATATTGGGCTCAAATGGAATGATAGGCTCATTCTCAACCTGCCTATAGTACAAGATGGTTTGCCCTGCCAAATAGGGCGAATCTTGTTTAAGTGGCTCACCACGCTCAAGGCTAATTAAACCGCTGTCAAATCGTCGTTGCCAGTTTGCCAAACTAATATGAGAAAAATGCGCTGCCAAATAATCGATAAGCCGCCCACCCATAAACGACTTATCATGGGGTAAATATAACTTACTGGGTTTCATGCCACGCTCTATCATATTAAATCTATCATCTTAAAAAACCACTTTATCGATGTCGTTTTACTTTACGCCCATTTATTGGGCTAACAACAACTGCACAGTTATCGCATGATTAATGCTTAGCACATCATTGGGCAGCAAAACATCATGTCGGTTGATGGGTTGACCGTTTCGGGTAATGCTGATGTTGGGGTCAATCTCATCAATCAGCAGCTGTCCTTGAGATTCGACAATCGCAAAATACACGCCGCTGGCAAGCTTTAGGTCATTGGCGGCAAATAGACGTAAGGCATGCGCGATTTGCGCCTCACGACTGGCAAATACAATCGGAAACTCGCGTACTTTTTGTTGGCGCTCCCCTAGCCCATCCACAGATTTTATGGTCAAAACAATCTGCTGTAGATTTTGGTTCAACTGCGGCAGTTTGCTTTGCGCTTGGCGTGGCGCAGTACTAGCAGCACTAAAAGCCGGCGGGCTTGCTGGGATATGATGATTTGAGTTTGGCTGTGGCTGATTCTGAGTCTGAGTCTGAGTCATGAATTTAACACCCAGTTTAATCTCATTGCTAAACACCTCACCTTTTTGCAAACGTGCGATATCAGTTGGCGTGGCTTGCACTTTGGCTTTTAACCCAAATTGCGCTTCGTCGGACAAGCTTACCCCAATTGTGGCAAGCTTGGGTTTTAATACCTCATAGCCGTAGGATACCAAATCAATGGCATCATGCGGGGTATGGGTGGATTCGTGGGCATGATTAAAACTGTTAAATAACTGCTCTACCATCGCGGTTGTCAGTCCATCATTGGATTTTAAGGTGATTTGAGTAATGACTTGGGATTTATCCACCCATTGTTTTGCCGCTGCCATAATCGCATCGGTCAATAAATCTTGGTACGGCTTGGCTGATTTTTGGATGTTTGGCAACACAGTGACCATCGGCTTGGGCGCAGCTGTTGCCGTTTGCACCGGTGGTTGCACCCTCGTAGGTTGTTGTGGCTTAGAGGATACAGATGGCATAGGCTCGGTATTCACCAGTGGCGGCTGTATCGGCGCAACCATAGGCACTGGATTGGGGGTTGAAGGCGGTATTGTTGGCTGCACAGGCGTTTGATAAGCTTGAGCAGGCTGTGATTGTGGCGAAACAGGTATTGCGGCTGAAGGCACGGGTGGCTGAATGGGTTCTGGCAAAGTTAATTGTGTGCGCTCAGGGTAGAATCCCGCCTCGGATTTTTCTTCAACAAAACGTGGAATCAGTCGCCCTAACAGGCTTTGATATAGACTGGGTTTTTCGTCTTCATCATCTAGGGCATAGCCGTCAAGCCGTTGAATCAACAAAACGACCGAATTATCTGCTTCGCTCGCTGTGTCGTCGTCATCCGCTGTTTGGGCGGCATGGGTTTTAATCGGCAAAATATGAATATCAGGCATGGTGTATTTGAGCGATTGGGTAAATTGTCGGTAGCTTTCCGCCATTTTCTTATTGGCAGTGATATCAAAACTCGTCGGCACGGAGAGCTGAACACTCACACGTTGTAAGTCATCAATGGCGGTGGTGTATAGGCTAAAGAAATTTTCCATTTCATCAAACACATCGCTTGGGTGTTTGTCGTCAATGATAAAACGGTGATTGGTGGTGATGTAAGCCATAATTTACTCTTAATGGTGAAATTTTTTATTGATGGGTTTGTGTTTTTTTAACAGCTTGCGTAGCATCAGTCACTGGACTAGCCACTGAATCAACCAGTGGGTTGGCGTTTGCAGGACGGCTAATCGCTGAGATTTGATACATCTGTTTGGCCAATATCATGCCGGCTTGTACCGCTCGATTAATGCCATCGCGGGGGTCATCGACCAAGCCATTTTTAGTCCAGTTACGCTCAACCAATACTGCTACCGCTTTATCCCATTTGCCATTTTTATCTTTTAACCCATAGACAAACCATTTATACGGACGAGCATAACACGCCACCGACGGTTGAGCTTTGCCTGCGCGAATGTCCGCATTGTTACACAGATTTGCCACCATACTGACGGTGACATTGGGGGTATAAAAGCTGCGACCGTTTTGGCGGGTGGGATAGTTAAAGCCGGGTGTGCCTGTTTTGCCCACCATCACGCCCTGTGTCCATGCACAGCTACCAATCGCTTGGTTACAGGCAGCAAAAGCTGTGCCGTTGCCGCCGCCCAAGCCTGTGCCTGCTAGCAGCGTACCTGATAATAAATTGAGCGCACCGCGGGCGTCAGATTGGTTGATACCCAGTGGCATGGCGCCGAGTTGGCTGGTAGCTGTGGTCAATGTCTCTTGACTTTGGGCATCGCCTCGCCAGGCTTTAGGGCGCAGCGGAATTTGATTGACGCCCCACAAATCCTCAATTAAATGCACGCCACGACGCTGGGTCGCGCCATTATCGGCAATCAGCAGATTGGCAAACATATCCGACACACCCAGTACCGAGGTTTTGGCATTACCTGCGCCAAACACTTGGTTCATGCTGGCATTGAGCATATCGCCCCCTTGACGACACGCCCCGTTCATACGTCCGCCATTGGCTTTGACACAGCTTGCCACTTGGCTTTCGGTAAATTGCAATTGTTTGGTGGTGTAATCTTGCTTGCCATCGGTTAGCAGTACACCTGAAAAATAGCGGCTTTGTAGCATCGGTTCGCTATTATAGGCTTTACCAAACAATAAATCTTTAAATCCGCAATTCACTCCCCCTTTATCGGCACAATTCACACTCCAGCCCATGTCATCACTGGCTTTTTTAAAGGCGGGCATACCTTGGCAAACGCCTTGTCGGTCACGTTGCAATGACATCTCACTGGTCGTGCGTTGACAATATAAAAAATTCGCCACTTTTTCGGTAGATGAGCTTGCCATCACTTGTTTGAGATATTGCGCTTCAGGGGTTTGCATATTTTTAAACCGCGGATTGGCGCGTACCAGTGCCAATGCTTGTACGGTTTTAACGGTCGAACCTGGGTACACGGTTTGGTATAACGCATGGTTCATGAGGTTTTGCTTGCTCCAGTCTTTTTTCCACAGTATCGGGCAACCTGTGGGCTTAATCGTGGTATCGCCATTATCGGCACGGTAGCAGTTGGAGTCAGCGCTAGCAAGGGCAAGCACACCTTGGGTTTTGACGTCAATCACCGCGATACCGATACTGCGTACCAAGGCGTTCTCATACATGCCATTGGCGACGTTTTGCAACGCAGGCGATAGCACGTTATTACAGTCCGTGCCATTGGGGTTATTGGTGACACAATCCGCTACTTGCTGGGCGGTGGTCTGTACAGCGGGATCCAGGGTTAACGCCATGTTGTAGCCGATTTTGATATCCGAGCCATCGATATTGATACTATTGATTGGCGGTGCCGTGAGTTTTTGCCACCAGCTGCGTTGATCATTTTTTTGTTGGTAGCTTTGATAAGCGTCCAATAACTGACGGTCAAAATGGCTGGCGTGAATGTTGGACAATTCGCTATACATCAACCCTAGATTGGTCGGTAAAGCAACCTCAGTTTTGCTGGTGGAGGCAATCCGTTTTTTCGGGTCTTGCGTGGGTTTGTCTTGTAGGGTTTGCAGCACGCCATTGGCTTGGTTTTGAATATCGTTTTTGGTTTTAGTAAACGCATTATTTGGGTCAGATGATGGTGCATTTGGTAAAGTCACCGACCCTGTCAATGATTTAGCCAACAAGGATTTGACCGACACCGGAATCAATCTAGGGTTATTACAAAGTTGGGTTAATGGATCAACATCACCTGTGTCAGTCATGGTATTGCCACGATTATCGACATACAGGTAGCCTGTTTGATTGTCCGCCGTTTTGGCGGTTTTGATATACACACAGCCCGGTAGCCCATACCAAGGGTTGGTTTGGGTGAGCCAATTGATTGGCATATGGGCGACATTGGGGTCGTTTTGGTTGCGGCGATTGGGCTGTTGTTCTCGCCATTGTAGCTGCAACAATCGCTCAGGGCTGGCAAGCGTTCTTAGCGCAAAGGCTAACGCGTCTTCGTTGATATGTTGCTCACAGGCTTGTTGCCAAAGGCTGGCAGTTTGCAATTGGTATTGGTTGGCCAGACGTTTTTGCTGGTACAAGCTGAGCAGACTTTGATTGACTCGGTTGATACTGTCGGTAAAACGGGCTTGGTTTTTGGGCTGAGTTAAATCGCACGTTTTGGCAGGCGTGGCGTTGACCGAACTTGATAGATTAGCGTTTGCACTTTGGGTATTAGTATTTTGGCTGTTGGCTTGGTTGACCACATCAGCCATACCCAGATTGTCAACGACAAGTGACACGGCGTTTTCATTCGCCTCTGCATTGTACGTGGTATTTGAGGCGGTTAAGGGCGAGAGATACCACGCCAGCCAACCGATGAGACCGACAACAAATACCACCAAAATCACTTGTAAGTTGGTCAAAATGGTTTTGTAAAGCGCTTGAGAAACCCGAAAACTAGCAACTTTACCGTCGTTTTTGATTTTTTTGTTAGTATTTTTTGTTTCACTTGCTTGCGTATTGTCGGAGGCATTGGCAGGCGTGGTTATTTGTTCAACATCTACTGAATCAGCGACATTTTCGTCCTGTGACAGCGTGTCAGAACCTGTGTTGTTGACAGTTTCTAACTTGCCACTGTTCATAGTTTCTTGACTGTTTTCGTCTTTCGGGGTTTGGTTTTCGGTCATTTTGAACCTTTAATTTTTGCAAGCCTTACTAAAATTTGACGTTTCTACGATTGGATAAGTTATTGAGCATAAGGTTTACGGTTTATTGCCGTCCAACATCAACTTTGGCTGAAACAGCGCCAAACTGAGCATAATACTATTGAGCCATAAATTACTGGTGCCATAACTTAAAAACGGCAACGTCACCCCCGTGAGCGGTAAAATCCCCAAATTTCCCGAAATGGTGACCAGTGCCTGAAACACCGTAATCACCACCCACAGCAAAATCACCCACGCCAGCAAAAAATAACCACCCGACAACAGCCGTGATTTCATCTGCTCACTGGCAAACGCCATCTGCTGACGGGCAATGAGCGCAAGCCACGCAAAATACACCATCATCAGCACCACACTGGCCCCGATACCCACCACTGCCATCACGGAAGTAATGGTATAGTCACTTTGCATCTGTAGCGGCACGCCCTGACAGCCCGACAAATGGCTGTTTGTTAAGTGATAACCACACCACGGAATATCGCCAAACCCATAGCCAATCATCGGCACACTATCGCGAAACCAATGCAAAATCGCCATCTGATCGTTGCTCGCCACAAACGGATTGACCCACGCATTGACCCGCTCGGCAGTACGCGCATCAAACCCGCTTAAATTCACCAATACCATCATCAGCAAAAGCAAAATCGCGGTACTCGACAACACGCCCAAAATATAACCCCGACCGCCCATTTGGAAAATTTTGTTGGATAGCGCCACACCCACCAAAAAGGTAAACAAAAACAAAAATACCAGCATGGTGCCTTTTTCATTGGCAATACCCAGTGCGATAAACGGCAACACCACCGCAAAAGCAAGCAGCAGGGTCATTTTTTTGGAGCGGAAAAACAGATGATTAATCAAACCGCGTTGGTTAATCGCCAAAAACACGCCCAAAAACACCATCAGCCAAATCTTTGACAGTTCAGCGACTTTCGCACTGTCACTGTGAATCAACACTGCCAAGCCCAAATAGCCCACCGCAAAGGCAAGCAGCCACACACGCGCTTTAGTCATCGCCGATTTGACATTGCCCCAACTGCTGTGTAGTAAGTTATTGGCAACGAGGGTTTTAAGCCCCCAACTCAGCAAACTGCTAATCGGGCGAGCCAGGCTAATAAACACAAAACACCAAAACAAATCTTTGAAATGATTGAGGAAAATATAACGTAGTGACAAATAACTACGGGTGCTTAAATCAAATAAAATCATCAAGCCAAAGGTGGCAAAGCCTACAAACAACGGATAAATCCACATAGATGACAGCATGGCACGGTTGTCGGGGAATTTTTCCATCAACCGACGTATGGGCGAAAAAATCGTCAATACACTCAGTAGCACGCCGACGCAAAACAGCACGCCCCCCACCATCATCGGCAATATCACCGTATGGCTAACACCCGCAATGACCAATCCCCACACAGTGATGGCTATCGGTAACACTTCCAGCCAGTGCTTACGCCGAGACAGCCACAGTAACCCCCACGTCACCCATGACCAAATACACACCTGAGTGAGCATTCCCAAATGCGTGGGCTTGCCAATTAACGGCAGTAAATTGTTCGCTTGCAGGGCTTTTTGTTGGTTGTTATTGGCGTCATAGATACTGGCAACATCATTTGCCGATTGATTTAACAGTTTGGCAATGGCAGGCTGATTGCTAAACAGGCGATTGTAGGCAAAACGTCGATTGCCATCGGCAACCGCAAGCAATGACACCGCAAAATTGGCTTGGTCAGCAGGGGATAATTTATCGGTTTTCAGCGCCATTAGGTTGTTTAAACTATCGAGTTGCCCACTAGCGTTAAGGTGTAGCCAATCTTGGCGATTGCTGAGTTTATCGCCACCCAAATTCACTTCGGTTTCATTTTCAACCAGCTCAGTTTGGCGTTGCTGTTTGCCTTGGGCTTGCCATGTGGCCGCTAAGGCTTGTTGGGTTTTGGCAAAATGTTGCTTTGCCTCACTCATTAATTGTGTGGGCTGACTGGCTTGGGCACAGGCTTGAGTCATGCCATAATTGGGGTCATTACGGTTGTCATACAGATTAGTAATAACGTTGTCGCCACAATATTTGCTGAGCAGTTGCGGTTTGGCGATGCCTTCAGTATAGCTGGTGAGTTCGAGTTGATAACGCTGCAGTTTGGGCGAATGGGCGTAATCTGCCAGTAAAAATGCGCCAATTAACAGGAGCCATACCACCGCTAAAATTATGATTTCGCTCAACGTTTGCGCTTTGGCGTTGGGTTTTTTGCTGGCTTTTGTACGACTCACTATGTTTAGCATGGGGTTTTCCAAATTGATTAACTTTTTTTATTGCTATCCCTATTTAAAAATTAATTGGGGTCATACAACACCACCGTGCGTGCGATTAAATCATGCAGCGTTTGTTTACGGGCGGTAAACCACATCAAAAAACCAAATGGCAATAAGATAAGCTTTAAGGTTTCGCGGATTAACGCATGGAAAAAATTAACCCGTTGACCCTGCATACCAAACACCCACATACCCATAATCACCTTGCCCACCGTTGCTTGTCGTCCCAAACAGGTCAATAACGTCATATAAAACAAATAAAATCCATACGCTATCAAGGCAAGCGTTTGATCGCTAAACCCACGAATGCCAAGCTGCGGTAAAATCTGCGGCAACAATAATTGATAAGCCAATCCCAATAATAAACTGACTAACGCTAAATCAAATAGATAAGCCAATGCGCGGCGCACAAAACCTGCATACAGCATGGTATAAGCCGGCTTACGAGTCTGCAGCGCGGTCGAAGGCAGCTGATTGGTAGCGGGCGTTGGGTATTGGCTAGGGTACTGTGGCTGCACTGTGGGAGCGACATAAGGATTTGCGTAGTCAGTGGGTTGTGCGGGTGGATTTGACGCCTGAGCAATATCAGGCTGTGGATAGATTGGTTGAGCAGGTTGCTGCATAGGCTGAATAGCCTGAACAGCTGGTATATCGTTCGGTTGATAATTGCCTGCAGATGGATTTGGCGTATAACTTTGCCAAGTAGAATTTTCGGGCTGGGTCAGCTGAGAGGTCTGAGGCGCGTCATAGGCACCGTCATGGGCATTATAGCCACTTGACTGTACAAACGAATTTGCTTGCTGCGGCTGAGTATGATTATCAGATTGTTGCGCAAACTGACGACTGCCACAATTTGGGCACATAACCGCAGTTTTTGGTAATTTTTGACCACATTGTTGGCAGACAATAATCATAGATGTTTACTACCCTATTTTCATATTTTCAATTTGATAAACTAATTTGACGATCCAACGACCCAGTTGTATGGCGGCAAACACTCAGCGGGCACAGGATTGGCGCCGCTGCTGTTTTGCTGGTCGATAATGGCTAACACTTTCTCGGCGATGGGTACCAGTTCTGGATAGGTTTGCGGATAATTTAACATGTTTTGGCAACGTTTTTGTTGATCGTCCGTGGTATAAAACTGTGCCAATAACGACCCCACCGCGCCTTTGTCATCACTCGCTTGCAGTGCCATTGCCGCTGCCAATTCAATCATATAAGTATTGGGGTATTTGCTGCTATCACGCGGCGTTTGTAGCGCATAAAGCAAAAAAGATTTGCTATAAGGATAGTTATTTTTAAATAAATAATAAGCGAAATTGGCGGCATATTCGCCTTGGTTGGGATTGTATTTGACTGCTTGCGCTTGAAGATAAACGGCGGCTTTTGGGTCTTTTTTGCGCCAGTAATAGCTTTTTGCCGCTTCATTGAGTTGTTTGGCGAGCGTTTTATTCGTGGGCTGCTGTTTAAAATAGCCCATATCCGCGTTGCGAAAGGCTTCAAGCGAGTATTGCTTTGTCGCATTGATATCTTGGCTGTAACCGAGCTCTTGCAGCTGTTTGAGCGATGGCTCGGCAAACTCACCCACCTTGACTACGTTATCAAAAAACTCAGGGCTAATACCGAGCGTGTCTTGATACAGCTTGGCTACGCTAGTTTGCGACGAGGAAGAAAAAAACCCATTTTGCGCTTTAAGCGCTTGCGTCATAGTGGCTTTTGCTGTTGGCAGCGATTTGATGATGGTGCTGTAACTATTTTGGCTTTTTGGTTTTTTTTGTGGATTGTCATCGGTACTTGCCGCTTGGGCATTATTGGACTGATTGTTAGTGGCGGATTGTGATGTTGTTGGTGTTGAGGCGGATTTTAACCTTGATACGCCATAGCCACCGATTGCCACTAGGCCAGCAATTAGGGCAGCAATCATCGCTATCAGCCACCCTTTAGAGGGCTTTTTGACAGATACCTCACCGGTGGCAGTGGTATGCGGTGGCGAAGTGGGTGCTGTCATCGTATCTGCCATTGTGTCTGGCATCGCCATTGAATGAGTCGCCGTTGTTTGGGTCGCGTCATCGACTGCATTGACTACATTGATGGGCTGGCTCGGTGTGACCCTGTGACTGTTAGCCTGAGTGTTGAGCGATTGCTCAAGCCGACGATTATTTGCCAATGTTTCATCATCCATCAAACCGGTCAAACCTGCGCTTGGCTGCTGACTGGGGTGATTTGCGGCAGTGGACGCTACAGAAGCACGGGTGGGCGTGGTTTGCCAGACGCTAGTTGTCGCTGCAGCGCTGATTGCGGATGCAGGCGTGACGGGCGTGGTTAACGGGTTATTGGGTACGGTTAAAAACAGACAGCGATGACAGGGTTTACCGACAAAATGAATGTGGCTGGCATCATTGGGATAATTTTCACACACTTTAAACTGGCGGTGTTGAACCAATCCGCGTAGATGGTTTTCCCACTCGGCGGCGCTTGGGCGATCAGTTGGATGGGTGGATAAAAAC
>ERZ501028.83-NODE-83-length-14999-cov-7.394071_pt1 | contig 14999 bp, 10 predicted proteins | sample MGYA00248895_ERZ501028 | MGnify/ENA primary metagenome ERZ501028 (study PRJEB25958, sample SAMN03398576) | human skin metagenome | study: EMG produced TPA metagenomics assembly of the Human Skin Microbiome Metagenome (human skin metagenome) data set.
GGACTGTTGTGGGGTGGGGAGTGGGGGAGGGACAGGTTGCGGGCCGCCGTTGTGACCACTCCGCGTGGTCTTGGGCTCGGAACCCGCCCCGCCCGCCGCCCCACGGCATCCCACCGCACCGCGCCCCGCGCCCTCCGCCCACGGCGGACGGCGGGGACACGGCTGGCACTCATGTTGAAGGAGTGCCAAAACCCGGAGTAGAGTCAGGACTGGCACTCGGGGGTACCGGGTGCCAATGCCCGAGGTGGACCGTCCGGCACCGCGACGACGGAGGGTCTGACGCCCGTGGCGCACCCGCAGACCACAGCATCAGCGGACCGGCGAGCCCGCCGGAGCCGCACGTCGACGAAGAAGGAGTGTGCAGCATGTCTGTCTCCATCAAGCCCCTCGAGGATCGCATCGTTGTCCGCCCCCTGGAGGCCGAGCAGACCACCGCGTCGGGCCTCGTGATCCCGGACACCGCCAAGGAGAAGCCGCAGGAGGGCCAGGTCGTGGCCGTGGGCCCGGGCCGGGTCGCCGAGAACGGCAACCGCGTGCCGGTCGACGTCGCCGAGGGTGACGTGGTGCTCTACTCCAAGTACGGCGGCACCGAGGTCAAGGTCGGCGGCGAGGAGTACCTGGTGCTCTCCGCCCGCGACGTGCTGGCCGTCGTCACCAAGTGACCCCGCCGCGACGGGCCCGGTGAGCGGCGCGCACCGCACCGGTGCGCGCGCCCCGGGCCCCTCGCGTCCCCGCACCCCCTGACTCCCTGAACGAAAGGAGCGTCCGTCATGGCCAAGCAGCTGGCTTTCAACGACGACGCACGCCGCGCCCTCCAGGCCGGCATCGACAAGCTCGCCGACACCGTCAAGGTCACCCTCGGCCCCAAGGGCCGCAACGTGGTGCTCGACAAGGCGTGGGGCGCCCCCACCATCACCAACGACGGCGTCACGATCGCCCGTGAGGTGGAGCTGGAGGACCCGTACGAGAACATGGGCGCCCAGCTCGCCAAGGAGGTCGCCACCAAGACCAACGACATCGCGGGCGACGGCACCACCACCGCCACCGTGCTGGCCCAGGCGCTCGTGAACGAGGGCATGCGCCAGGTCGCCGCCGGCGCCGCGCCGGGCGAGGTCAAGAGGGGCATCGAGGTGGCCGTGGCCGCCGTCGAGCAGCGCCTGCAGGAGAACGCCCGCCCGGTCGAGGGCAAGGAGGTGGCCCACGTGGCCGCCATCTCGGCCCAGAACGACGAGGTCGGCGAGCTGCTGGCCCGCGCGTTCGACACGGTCGGCACCGACGGCGTCATCACCATCGAGGAGTCCTCCACGACCTCCACCGAGCTGGACGTCACCGAGGGCATGCAGTTCGACAAGGGCTTCCTGTCCCCGTACATGGTCACCGACGCCGAGCGTCAGGAGGCCGTGCTCGAGGACGCCTACGTCCTGATCAACTCGGGCAAGATCTCCAACGTGCAGGAGCTGCTGCCCCTGCTGGAGAAGGTCCTGCAGGCCAACAAGCCGCTGTTCGTGATCGCCGAGGACATCGAGGGCGAGGCCCTGTCCACCCTCGTGGTCAACAAGATCCGCGGCACCCTGAACGTCGTGGCCGTCAAGGCGCCGGGCTTCGGCGACCGCCGCAAGGCCATGATGCAGGACATCGCGATCCTCACCGGCGCCCAGGTCGTCTCCCCGGACCTCGGCATGAAGCTCGAGCAGGCCGACCTGGACGTGCTCGGCTCCGCCCGCCGCATCACCGTCACCAAGGACGAGACCACCATCGTCGACGGCGGCGGTGCGGCCGAGGACGTCGAGGCCCGGGTCGCCCAGATCAAGGCCGAGTCCGCCGCGACCGACTCCGACTGGGACCGCGAGAAGCTCCAGGAGCGCCTCGCCAAGCTCTCCGGCGGCATCGGCGTGATCCGCGTGGGCGCCGCCACCGAGGTGGAGCTCAAGGAGCGCAAGCACCGCATCGAGGACGCCGTGTCCTCGACCCGCGCCGCCCTCGAGGAGGGCATCGTGGCCGGCGGCGGCACCGCGCTCATCAACGCGCTGACCGTGCTCGACACCGACGCCGACGTCCAGGCCCTGACCGGCGACGCCGCCGTGGGCGTGGACATCGTCCGCAAGGCCCTGAAGCAGCCGCTGCGCTGGATCGCCCAGAACGCGGGCGAGGACGGCTACGTGGTGGTCTCCAAGGTCGCCGAGCTGGAGCCGAACCACGGCTTCAACGCGAAGACCGGCGTCTACGGCGACCTGATCGCCGACGGCGTGATCGACCCGGTCAAGGTGACCCGCTCCGCGCTGGCCAACGCCGCCTCCATCGCGGCCCTCGTGCTGACCACCGAGACCCTCGTGGCGGACAAGCCCGCCGAGGAGGACGAGGCCGACCACCAGCACTGACCCCTCCGTCGGCCCTGACGCGGCCGGCCGACGACGACGGCCCCTCACCCGCCCGGGTGAGGGGCCGTCGTCGTGCGGGCGGCCACGGCTGCGTCGCTTCGTCCGGGAGTTCTCCTATCCGCACGGCATCCACCCGGCCCTCGTGCCGGGCGTGTCCGTGGAGGACCGCCGGGTGCGCTACGGCGTGGACCGGGTGATCCTCGCCGTCGTCGGCCTGCTGGTGGTCGGCTTCGTGGTGTGGGGCGTGCTGCAGCCGGACGCCGTGCTGGCCGTCTCGAGCGCGGCCCTCGACTGGGTGATGCTCCACGCCGGCTGGCTGTTCGCCCTGCTGGCCATCGGGATGGTGGTGTTCCTGCTCGTCCTGGCGTTCTCCCGGTACGGCGAGATCCCGCTGGGACTGGACGGGGAGAAGCCGGAGTACTCCACGGCGAGCTGGTCGGCCATGCTCTTCGCGGCCGGCATCGGCATCGGCATCATCTTCTTCGGCCCGTACGAGCCGCTGACCTACTACCTGGCCCCGCGCCCGGGGGCGTACGAGGCGGGGAGCGAGGAGGCGGTGACGGGCGCGCTGGCCCAGGCCGCGCTGCACTGGGGCGTGAGCGCGTGGCACGGCGGCCTCGCTGGGCATCGGCGCCCTGCAGATCGGCCGCGGCGTGGAGATCGTCTCGGGCTGGTCGGCGCCGGGGAACACGGTGGCGCTGGGGATCATCGTGGTGCTCACGATCGGCACCATCTTCTCGGCGGTGTCCGGTGTGGCCCGCGGCATCCGCTGGCTGTCCAACATCAACATGCTGCTCGCCCTCGGCCTGGCGCTGTTCTTCTTCGTCGTCGGCCCGACGGCGTTCCTGCTGAACATCGTGCCCGGCGTCCTGATGGACTACGTCTCCTCCGCCCCGGACGCCCTCGGCGCCTCGATGGCCGAGGGGGAGGACATGCAGGAGTTCCTCTCCAGCTGGACGATCTTCTACTGGGCGTGGTGGGTCAGCTGGGCCCCGTTCGTGGGCGTGTTCATGGCGAAGATCTCGAAGGGTCGGACCATCCGCCAGTACGTCCTCGGCGCCCTGTTCATCCCGGCCGCGGTGATCGTCGGCGCGTTCACGATCATCGGCGGCACCACCATCTGGCTGCAGCGGACCCGGGGCTCCGTGGCGCCGGACGGCACGGCCGCCTCGCTGCCCGCGCCGGCGGAGATCTTCTGGGTGGTCCTGGACCAGCTGCCCGGCGGCGGGCTGGTGGCCCCGGTCGTGATCGTCATGCTGGCGGTCTTCTTCATCACGACGGCGGACTCCGCCTCGATCGTGAACTCGCAGCTCTCGCAGCGCGGCGCCCCGGCCCCGCGCCGCACGATCACGGTGTTCTGGGCGCTGTGCATGGCGGGCATCGCCGTCGTGATGCTGCTGACCGGCGGCGACACCGCGCTCACCGGCCTGCAGAACCTCATCACCATCACGGCGCTGCCGTTCACCGTGGTGCTCGTCCTCATGGCGGTCGCGCTCCAGCGCGAACTGGCCAACGACCCCTTCGCGATCCGTGACCGGTACCAGCGGGCCGCCGTCGAGAAGGCGACGGTGCGGGGCCTGGTGGAGTACGGGGACGACTTCGCGTTCACGGTGGAGCGCACCCCGCCGGGCAGCTGGTACGCGGCCGGCGAGGGGTTCGACTCCACCGCCGCGGAGATCACCGACTGGTACCGCCGCACGGACGAGGACGGGAACCCCGTGGACTACGACTACGTGCTGGGCGAGTACCTGGACGAGGGGGACGGGGACGACGCGGACGGGCCCGCCGGAGCGGGCCCGTCCGGTCGCTGACTCAGGCGCGCGGCTCCGGGGTGCCGACGAGCTCGGCGCGGGAGTCGGCGGTCGCGTGGGCGCGGGCCTCGACGATCTCCTCCTCGTCCTCGCCGAAGATGTCGCCGCGCGGGGCGTCGTAGCGGTCCCGGTCGAGGATGCCCTCCTGGGAGGCCACGAGCGCGGGGATGAGGGCCTGGCCGGACACGTTGAGGGCGGTGCGGCCCATGTCCACGATCGGGTCGACGGCCAGGAGCAGGGCCATGCCCTCGAGGGGCAGCCCGGCGGTGGACAGCGTGAGCGTGAGCATCACGGTGGCGCCGGTGGTGCCGGCGGTCGCGGCGGAGCCCAGCACGGACACGAGTGCCACGAGGGCGTACTGGCTCAGGCTCATGTCGATCCCGTAGAACTGGGCGATGAACACGGCGGCCACGGCCGGGTAGATCGCGGCGCAGCCGTCCATCTTGGTGGTGGCGCCCAGCGGGACGGCGAAGGAGGCGTAGCCGGTGGGCACGCCGAAGTTGCGCTCGGCCACCCGCTGGGTGACGGGCAGCGTGCCGAGGGAGGAGCGGGAGACGAAGCCGAGCTGGAACGCCGGCCACACGCCGGTGAAGAACTGCTTGACGGAGAGCCCGTGCAGGCGCGCCAGCAGCGGGTACACCACGAGCATCACGAGGGCCAGGCCCACGTAGATCGCCACCACGAACTTGGCCAGCGTGCCCATCGTGGACCAGCCGTACGAGGCCACGGCGTTGCCCAGCAGGCCGATGGTGCCGATCGGGGCCAGGCGGATGATCCACCACAGCAGCTTCTGGATGATGGCGAGCACCGAGCGGGAGAACGTGAGGAACGGGGCGGCCTTCTCGCCGACCTTGAGCGCGGCCACGCCCACGACGATCGCGATCACGAGGATCTGCAGCACGTTGAACGTGGGGGAGGAGGCCAGCGCGCCGTCCTCGCCCGCCGTGGTCTTGACGGTCAGGCCGAGGAAGTTCGCCGGCACCAGGGAGGTCAGGAAGTCGAGCCAGCCGACGTCCTTGGCCTGGTACGACGCCGGCGCGGTCTGGCCGGTGCCCACGCCCGGCTGCAGCACGACGCCGACGGCGAGGCCGATGAGCACCGCGATCAGGCTCGTGATGGCGAACCAGAGCAGGGTCTTGGCGGCCAGGCGGGCCGCGTTGGTCACCTGGGCCAGGTTGGCGATGGAGGCGACGACGGCGAAGAAGACCAGCGGGACGACCGTGGCCTTCAGCAGGCTGATGTAGATGCTGCCGACGGTGGCCAGCGTCTCGCCGAGCCAGGTCGGGTGCTCGGAGGTGTGCCCCGTCGCGCGGGCGATCAGGCCCAGGACGAGGCCGAGGACGAGGGCGGCGGCGATCTGCCAGCCGAAGTTCGACGTCCAGGCGGGGAGCCGGCGTCGGGGCGCCGGTGCGGGGGAGGACTGTGCGGTGCTCATCCGGGGGAGATTAGGCGGACCAATACCATGACACCGAAACGGATTGCGTCATGTGACGTCGTGGTGACGTCCGTCTCGTCCCCGCGTGGCCCAGCACGGGGGTCCTGTGATGTGCCCCGCACCCGGGTCGCCGGTTTGACCCCCGGGCATAGAATCGCGGAAACACCCGTCCCGAAAGGCGCCTTCGTGACCACCACCAGCACCGGTCCCAGCCCCGAGCCCGTCCACTCCTCCTCGGATCCCTTCGGCTTCTTCGGCCTCACCTATGACGACGTCCTGCTCCTGCCCAACGCCACGGACGTGATCCCCGCGGACGCGGACCCGGCCACCCGGCTGACCCGCAACATCCGCTTGAACATCCCCATCGTCTCCGCGGCGATGGACACCGTGACCGAGGCTCCCCTGGCCATCGCCATGGCCCGCCAGGGCGGCATGGGCATCATCCACCGCAACCTGTCCATCGAGGACCAGGCCCGCCACGTGGACACCGTGAAGCGCTCCGAGTCGGGGATGATCAAGGACCCCGTGACCATCGGCCCCGACGCCACGCTCGCCGACCTGGACGAGCTGTGCGCCCAGTACCGCGTCTCGGGCCTGCCGGTGGTGGCCGAGGACATGACGCTGCTGGGCATCATCACCAACCGCGACACCCGCTTCATCCCGCGCGAGGAGTGGGCCACCCGCACGGTGGACACCGCCATGACCCGCATGCCGCTGGTCACCGCGCAGGAGGGCGTCTCGCGCGCCGAGACGATCCGCCTGTTCTCCCAGAACCGCGTGGAGAAGCTGCCGCTCGTGGACGATGCGGGCCGCCTGACCGGCCTGATCACCATCAAGGACTTCGACAAGGCGGAGCAGTACCCGGACGCCGCGAAGGACGACGAGGGTCGGCTGCGCGTCGGCGGCGCCGTCGGCTTCTTCGGCGACGGCTGGGAGCGCGCCATGGCGCTCGTCGAGGCGGGCGTGGACGCCCTCGTGGTGGACACCGCGAACGGCCACACGCACGGCGTGCTGGACATGATCGCGCGCCTGAAGAAGGAGAAGGCGGCCGCGCACGTCGACGTCATCGGCGGTCAGGCCGCGACCTACGCGGGCGCCAAGGCGATCGTCGACGCCGGCGCGGACGCCGTGAAGGTGGGCGTGGGCCCGGGCTCGATCTGCACGACCCGTGTGGTGGCCGGCGTCGGCGTCCCGCAGATCACCGCCATCTACGAGGCGGCCAAGGCCACACGCCCCGCGGGCGTCCCGCTGATCGCCGACGGCGGCCTGCAGCACTCCGGTGACATCGGCAAGGCCCTCGTGGCCGGCGCCGACTCGGTGATGCTCGGCTCCCTGCTGGCCGGCACGGCCGAGTCCCCGGGCGACCTCGTGTTCTACCAGGGCAAGCAGTTCAAGACCTACCGCGGCATGGGCTCCCTGGGCGCCATGCAGACCCGCAACGGCACGCGCTCCTTCTCCAAGGACCGCTACTTCCAGGCGGACGTGCCGGACGAGGACAAGCTGATCCCCGAGGGCATCGAGGGCCAGGTGCCCTTCCGGGGCCCGGTCGCCTCGGTGGTCCACCAGCTCGTGGGCGGCCTGCGCCAGACGATGTTCTACACGGGCGCGTCCACGGTGGCCGATCTCAAGGAGAACGGCCGCTTCGTGCGCATCACCGCGGCGGGCCTGAAGGAGTCCCATCCGCACGACATCATGATGACCGTCGAGGCCCCGAACTACCGTTCGCGCTGACCCGCACGTCGGGTCGGGGGCGAGCCCCGGACGGGGGCGGCGTCGACGACACGGTCGGCGCCGCCCCCGTGGCGCCTGGGCTAGGCTGGCCCGGTGACGAACCAGATTGAGATCGGCCGCGGCAAGCGCGGCCGCCGGGCCTTCTCCCTCGACGACGTGTCCGTGGTGCCCGCGCGGCGCACCCGGGATCCCCAGGACGTCAGCCTCACGTGGCGCATCGACGCCTACACGTTCGACATGCCCGTGATCGGTGCGCCCATGGACTCCGTGATGAGCCCCGAGACCGCCATCGCGATGGGGCGGCTGGGCGGTCTCGGCGTCCTCAACCTCGAGGGCCTGTGGACCCGCCACGAGGACCCGCGCCCGCTGCTCGAGGAGATCGCCGCCCTCGAGGCCGGCCCGGCCGGGACCGAGGCCACCCGCAAGCTGCAGGAGGCCTACGCGGCCCCCATCCGCCCCGATCTGATCACCGAGCGCCTCGCGCAGATCCGCGAGGCCGGCGTCGTCGTCGCGGGCTCGCTCACCCCGCAGAACACGCAGGAGTTCTACCGCACCGTCGTGGCGGCGGGCGTGGACCTGTTCGTCATCCGCGGCACCACCGTCTCGGCCGAGCACGTCTCCTCCACCCAGGAGCCGCTGGACCTCAAGCAGTTCATCTACGAGCTGGACGTGCCCGTGATCGTGGGCGGGGCGGCCGGCTACACGCCGGCCCTGCACCTGATGCGCACCGGCGCGGCCGGCGTGCTCGTCGGCTTCGGCGGCGGCGCGTCCACCACCACGCGCCGCGCCATGGGCATCCGCGTGCCGATGGCCACGGCCATCTCGGACATCGCCGAGGCGCGCCGCGACTACATGGACGAGTCCGGCGGCCGCTACGTGCACGTGATCGCCGACGGCGGCGTCTCCACCTCGGGGGAGATCGTCAAGGCGATCGCCATGGGCGCGGACGCCGTCGTCCTGGGCGCCGCCCTGGCCCGCGCCACCGACGCCCCCGGCGGCGGCTGGCACTGGGGCCTCGAGGCCGCCCACCCGGAGCTGCCGCGCGGGCACCGCACCCACGTGGGCCAGGTGGCTCCGCTCGAGGAGGTCCTGTGGGGGCCCGGCCGCCACGCGGACGGCACGTCCAACCTGATGGGCGGCCTGAAGCGCGCCATGGCCACCTGCGGCTACACCGAGCTCAAGGACTTCCAGAAGGTGGAGGTCCTCGTGACCCCCACCCAGACCGTCTGATCCCCGCCGCCGCATGGCGGCACCCCCGACCGGAAGAGTTGATACGGCGTGCTGCGCACCGCCCTCAAGCCCGTCTGGCTGGCCACCCTGGTGCTGGCCCTCGTGGCGGCCGCGGTCTTCGTGGCGCTGTCCAAGTGGCAGTTCGAGTCCGCGGAGACGAACGCGCCGCCGCCGCGCACCCAGACCGAGCACGCCGTGCCGTTCCTGGAGCACGTGCGCCCCTACGAGGCTCTGCTCGGCTCGCAGGCCGACCAGGTCGTCACGGTCGAGGGGGAGTTCGTGCCCGGCACGGACGTCCTGGTCGGCCCGCGCCTGCTGAACGGCCGCGACGGCTACTGGACGGTCACGGACCTGCGGGTGGCCGGCGCCCCGGACGGCGAGGTCGTCCCGGTGGTCCGCGGCTGGTCGGCCGACGCCGACGTCGTGGACCCCGCGCCCGCCGGGCAGGTCACCGTCACCGGGCGCCTGCTGCCCCCGGACGGGCCGCTGCCGCGTGAGGCCGCGGCCGAGGACACCGCCGACCGGCTCCTGTACCGCAGCCTGGCCCCGGCCCAGCTGGTGAACGTGTGGGACGAGCCGTCCTACGCGGCGTACGTCGCGGCGTTCGAGATGGTCGACGCCGCAGGCGCCGAGACGGGCGCGGCCGGCCCCGGCGGGCTCGAGCCGGTGTGGGTGGCCCCGCAGCCGGAGGAGACCCAGATCATCTGGCTCAACGTCTTCTACGCCGTGGAGTGGATGCTCTTCGCCGGCTTCGCCCTGTTCCTGTGGTGGCGGTTCGTCCGCGACGACCACCTCCGGGACGAGCACGAGCGCCGGCTCGACGAGGAGTGGGCCGCGCAGTGGCGCGCCGAGGAGCTCGAGCGGCGCCGGGCGGCCGCGCGTGAGGCCAAGGAACGGGCCGTCGCGGCGCAGGCCGCGGCGCACCCACGCCAGGACCACGACGACGACGGGGCCGCGCGCCCCGACCCCCGCGACCCGGGCCCCCGTGGGCCCCGAGAGGAGCAGAGCCGATGAGCACCCAGCACCCCGGCCCCCAGCCGGTGGACCCGGCGAGCCTGCCGGATCCCGAGGACATCACGGAGGCCGACCTGCCCGAGCCGCCCCCGCGGCCGGGCCGGGAGCAGCGCCGTTTCGCCGGCACCCAGCAGCAGATCCGCTCCGCCACCCGCCTCTACGTGGTGTGCGCGTGGATCACCGGCATCATGCTCCTGCTGCTCGTGGCGGAGATGGTGCTGAAGTACGGCATGCACGTGGAGCTCTACGCGGGCGGCACCACCGTGGACGGAGACGCCAACGGCCTGGGGCTGCACCCCACGGACAGCGTGACCGGGGGAGTGAACCTGTCCCTGTTCATCCTCATCGCCCACGGCTGGATGTACGTGGTGTACCTGCTCGCCTCGTTCCGCCTGTGGTCCCTGATGCGCTGGGAGCCGCTGCGTCTGCTGGCGATGGCCGGCGGCGGCGTCGTGCCGTTCCTGTCCTTCGTGGTGGAGAAGCGCATGACCCGCGTGGTCCGGGACGAGCTGCACCGCTTCCCGGACGCCGCGCGGCGCTACTGAGCGCCTCGACTATCCTGGACGGGTGACGCAGAACGCCCCCCACCCCGACACCCCCGCCCCGCTCAGCGACGTGATGCCCACGGTGCTGGTGCTGGACTTCGGCGCCCAGTACGCGCAGCTCATCGCGCGTCGTGTGCGCGAGGCCAACGTCTACTCCGAGGTCGTGCCCGCCTCCACCCCGGCGGCGCAGATCCTGGAGCGTGAGCCCGCGGCGCTGATCCTCTCGGGCGGGCCGTCGTCGGTGTACGAGCCCGGCGCCCCGCAGCTGGACCCGGCGCTGCTCGAGGCCGGGGTGCCCGTGCTGGGCCTGTGCTACGGCTTCCAGTCGATCGCGCACGCCCTCGGCGGCACCGTGGCCAAGACCGGCACCCGGGAGTACGGCTCCACCCGCCTGGACTCGGTGGATGCCGACTCCGTGCTGTTCGCGGGCCAGGACCTCGAGCAGGTCGTGTGGATGTCCCACGGGGACGCCGTGACGCAGGCGCCCGAGGGCTTCGCCGTGACGGCCTCCACCGCGGGCGCCCCCGTCGCCGCGTTCGAGGACCGCGAGCGCCGCATCTACGGCGTGCAGTGGCATCCCGAGGTGGGCCACTCCTCCCACGGCCAGCGGGTGCTCGAGCAGTTCCTGCACGTGGGTGCGGGCCTGGGCTCGGACTGGACGGCCAGCGGCGTGATCGAGGAGCAGGTCGAGCGCATCCGCGAGCAGATCGGGGACAAGCGGGCCATCTGCGGCCTGTCCGGCGGCGTGGACTCCGCCGTGGCCGCGGCCCTCGTGCAGCGCGCCATCGGCGACCGCCTCACCTGCGTCTACGTGGACCACGGCCTCATGCGCGAGGGCGAGTCCGCCGAGATCGAGCAGGCCTTCGGCGAGGCCCACGGCGGCGCCCGCCTCGTGATGGTGGACGCGCGCGAGGACTTCCTGTCCGCGCTGGCCGGCGTCACCGACCCCGAGGCCAAGCGCAAGATCATCGGCGAGCGGTTCATCCGCACCTTCGAGAAGGCGCAGGCGGACATCGTCCTCGAGTCCGAGCACGACCCGGACGCCACCGAGGTCCGCTTCCTCGTGCAGGGCACGCTCTACCCGGACGTCGTCGAGTCCGGCGGCGGGGACGGGGCGGCCAACATCAAGTCCCACCACAACGTGGGCGGCCTGCCGGACGACATCGAGTTCGAGCTGTGCGAGCCGCTGCGCGAGCTGTTCAAGGACGAGGTCCGCGCCGTGGGCGCCGAGCTCGGCCTGCCCGAGGGCATCGTGCACCGCCAGCCGTTCCCGGGCCCGGGACTGGGCATCCGCATCATCGGCGAGGTCACCCAGGAGCGCCTGGACCTGCTGCGCCGCGCGGACGCGATCGTGCGCGCCGAGCTCACCGCGGCCGGGCTGGACCGCCAGATCTGGCAGTGCCCGGTGGTGCTGCTCGCGGACGTGCGCTCCGTGGGCGTGCAGGGCGACGGCCGCACCTACGGCCACCCGGTCGTCCTGCGCCCCGTCACCAGCGAGGACGCCATGACGGCGGACTGGGCCCGGATCCCGGACGACGTCCTGTCCCGCATCTCGAACCGCATCACCAACGAGGTCGACGGCGTCAACCGCGTCGTGCTCGACGTGACCAGCAAGCCGCCGGGCACCATCGAGTGGGAGTGAGCGGCGCGTCCGGCGCCGCATCCGGCCGCCCCTGACCGGGGCGGCCGTCCGCACGAAGACCGCCTGGACCCAGGCGACGGAGGAAGGACCGCACGCACGTGACCGAGCAGGAGTTCCCGCGCCTGGCCCGCGCCCGCGCCGCCGCACGCCCCGACGAGGGGCAGACCCGCCCCGACCCGGCCGCCTGGGTGTCCTCCCTGGGCTCGGGCGCCGAGAACGACACGATGCTGCGGTTCGCGCCCTCGGCGGCCAACAGCATCGACCTCACGGAGGCGAACTCCTCCGGCGTCTCGCAGCTGCTGCTGGGGCGGCGCACCCGCCTGTCCACCCTGCTGCCGGCCGGCCCGGAGCTGGACGCGGCGCACGAGGTCTCCCTCGGCCTGCGCGCCAAGGTCCGCGAGCTGGCGGAGGAGCGCGGCATCGACGTCGGCGCGCTCGCCGTGGGCGTGGCCACGTGGACGGCCGAGGAGGACGGCCGGCGGGAGCGCCGCTCGGCCCCCGTGCTGCTGGCCCGCGTGGCCCTGACGGTGCGCCGCGGCGCCCGGGGCCGGGACGAGCTGGAGGTCCAGATCACCGAGCCGGCCCGCCTGAACCCGGCGCTCGTGCGGAACCTGCGCCGGCACCACGGCATCGCCCTGGACCCCGAGGCGTACCAGCAGGCCGCCTACGCCACGGCGCGCCTCGAGCCCGCCCCCGCGTTCGCCCGCCTGCGCGAGGAGACCGCCGCGATCGCGGACCTGCACGTCCAGGACTGCCTGCTCGTCTCCACGTTCGCGGACCTCGGCGAGACCGCCTCCCTGCCCGCCTCCCTCGAGGATCTGCCCGTCGTGCAGGCCCTGTACGACGCCGGCACCGGCATGGTGCCGCGCCCGCCGGCGCTGCAGCCCACGGGCGCGCCCGCGGAGGACGACGTCGCCCCGGCGGACGAGCGCCTCGTCGTCGACGTCGACGCCGCCCAGGCGCGGGTGCTCGAGCACGCCGCGGCGGGGGAGTCCCTCGTGGTGGCGGCCGCCCCCGGCACCGGGCAGACCCAGACCGCTGCCGCCCTGGCCGCACGACTGGCCTGGGAGGGCCGGCGCGTGCTGGCCGTGGCCGAGCGCTCCGCCGCCCTGGCCGACGTGCTCGACCGCCTCGAGGAGGCGGACCTGCGCTCGATCGCGCTGGATGTGCCCGCCAACGCGGACCCCGAGCTGCTCCGCCGCCAGCTCGTGCAGGCCGTCCTGCGCTCCGAGCGGGCCGTGGAGCCCGACACCGCCCGGGACGAGGCCGCGCTGACCGAACGGCGGCGCCGGCTGCAGGAGCACGTCGGCTCGCTGCACCACGTCCGCCCCCGCTGGGGCTGCTCGCCGTTCCAGGCGATGCAGGCCCTGGCCGCCCTGACCGGGCTCGAGACGCCGCCGGCCACCACCGTGCGCCTCAAGCGCTCCGTGCTGGACTCCACCGTGAACCGGCAGGCCGTGGGCGAGCAGCTCGTGCGCGCCGGGGAGCTCGGCGCGTTCTCCGCCGCCGCCACCGAGAGCCGCTGGTTCGGCGCCCGCGTGCGCAACGTGCAGGAGACCGAGGCCGCCTCGGAGCTGGCCGACGAGCTGGCGGCGGCCCTGCACACCACCCGGCGCGCCGTGGACACCGCCGCCGCCCAGGCCGGTCTGCGCCCCGAGCGCACGGTGGCCGGCTGGGCGGAGCAGGCGGACCTCTACCGCCGTGTGGCCCGCACCCTCACCGAGTTCACCCCCGAGGTGTTCTCCCTCGACGTGCCGCAGCTGGTCGCGGCGACCGCCACCAGCTCGTGGCGGCGCCTGCACCTGGTCGAGATGTCCTCGGTGGCCCGGTCCCGCCTGCGCCGCGCGGCGAAGGACGCGGTCCGCCCGGGCGTGCAGCCCACGGACCTGCACGGCGCCCTCGTGGACGCCGCCGCCGTCCTGGAGGACTGGAACCGCCACGCCGCCGAGCCGGGCACGCCCCCGCAGGTGCCGGACCAGGGCGAGCACGTGATGGGCCACGTCGGCCAGGTGCGCGAGCACCTGCGCCGGCTCGAGGCCGTCCTCGCCCCGGAGGCCGTGGCCGAGGGGCCGCTGGACGAGCGCGACGTGGACGACCTCGTGGCCGCCGTCGACGGGCTCGTGGCGGACCGCGACACCCTGGCCACGCTGCCCGAGCGCACCCTCGTGCTGGACAGCCTGCGCGACCACGGCCTGGCGGAGCTGCTCGAGGACCTGCGCGACCGCGAGGTGCCCACCGAGGCCCTGACCGCCGAGCTCGAGCTGGCGTGGTGGCAGTCCGCGCTCGAGGCGATGATCTCCGGGGACGACTTCCTGGCCATGATGAGCGGCACGGACCTGGCCGAGGTCGAGCGCGGGTTCCGCGACCTGGACCGCGCCCATCTCGAGCGCGGCGGCGCCCGGCTCTCCGCCGCGCTGGCCGCGCGCTGGCGGGAGGCGCTGCGCACCTATCGCGCGGACGCGGCCGTGCTGCGCACCCTGCTCAAGCAGGGCAGCCCCACGGTCGAGTCCCTGGCCACGATCACCCCCGAGCTCCTGCAGCCGCTCGTGCCGGTGGTCACCACCTCGCCCATGGCCCTGTCCGAGTTCCCCCCGGAGTGGCGCGCCGACGTCGTCGTGCTGCTGGAGGCCGACGCGACCGCCCTGGCCACCGCGATGGGCGCGCTCACCCGCGCCCCCCAGGTGGTGGCCCTCGGCGACCCGGTGATCGGGCGCCCGCAGTCGTTCCAGGTGTCCGTGGACCCGACGGCGACCGCCGGGCCCCTGCGCCCGCTGCGCTCGGCCCACGACGCGCTGGACGAGGTGCTGCCCACCCTGCCGCTGCGCACCGTGCACCGCCCCCTCGAGCGGCGCCTCGTGCGCCTGCTCTCCGCGCTCGCCTATGACGGCGCCCTGGACGCGCTGCCCACCGCGGGCGAGGCCACCGGCCGGGATCGTGCCGTCACGGCCGAGTACCTGCCCGAGGGCACCGGCATCCCGATGACCGGCGGCGACGTGGTCGAGTCCACGAACGCCGAGGTCGCCCGCACCGTGGAGCGCGTGTTCGAGCACATCCGCGACCGGCCCGAGCAGTCCCTGGCCGTGGTCACGGTGTCCGAGCAGCACGCCCGCCGCGTGGCCGCCGCCGTGCAGGCCACGGCCGCGCAGGCGCCGTGGGCCCACGAGTTCCTCGCCCGTGGCCGCGGCGAGGACGCCGCCGACGCCGGGCCGTTCG
>ERZ501028.90-NODE-90-length-14110-cov-5.920598_pt1 | contig 14110 bp, 8 predicted proteins | sample MGYA00248895_ERZ501028 | MGnify/ENA primary metagenome ERZ501028 (study PRJEB25958, sample SAMN03398576) | human skin metagenome | study: EMG produced TPA metagenomics assembly of the Human Skin Microbiome Metagenome (human skin metagenome) data set.
ATAATTGGTGGCTGCTTTTTTCTGATTTTCCATAAAAATAGTACCTTGTAGCCAAATATTGGCTTGAATATAATCGTTGACTTGAATGGTTGAGTCGATGTTATCGGCATTGACCGCTAAACGAATAACAACAGGATTATCAAGGCTTTCACGTAATATCACCACATCAAGCAATACAAATTCAACGCCGTTAAAGCTGGCAGTTTGTTTGCCAATAATTTGACCTTGACACCAGGCTTCATCTTGTTGCCCGATGGTTTCACCAAATAAATAAGCACACATGTGACCGACGTTGATTTCAATTGGCTCCAGCGGCAAGTCGTTTTCGCTAGGTTGCCAAGCGGCGATTTGGGCTTCAAGGTCTTTTGGGGCAACGTTATTATTTTTGGTCAAAATATCATTAAAAGCGCGGTGATAGCGAATCGCTTCAGGCTCATCAACCACAATGGTTTCTGAGCGGTTACTCAAGCTTACGGTGTAAGCAAATGCACTCAGATTGATTAAGTAGCGGTGATTTTTTTCATAGTTGTGCGCATTGATGGCATAATACTGGTCAAATACATACAGCACGGTATTGTCATCAGTTTTTAAGCGCAAAATCGCCTCTATCTGATTGTCACATTTATAGACACCTTCAATAGTGACCCATTGCCCATACGGACTATTGACACAAGGAAACGCATTAATCAAACGTTTGGGTGAGCGATTGCTATCAATTTCAATCACTTGATTGACATGAATCGGCTGATTACCCGATAGTAAAATATGCGAAGACGTGGCGTTGGTAGTCTTTAGTGGGGTAGGCATGGTGGCAGTATCGATATGCGATTGCAACCAATTTGGGACGTCATCGGGAATATTGTTGGTAAAACATGACCAGTGATCTGCATGACCAACCACTTGATCACAGTTTAGACTAATCGTATTGGGGGCATTTGAAGAAGGGGGTTGGTGAGTATTGGTCATAAGACGTCCTTTAAGTAACAACAGGTTTATCAGTAACAACAGGCTTATGTTGCAAACAAACTTAATAAACTAAACAGCTGTCACGATATTTATCAAAATTTTAATGATTACATTATCAGCTATCAATAGGCTAATATCAGCCTTCAAATCATCTCGGTTAAGTCAACGAGTATCACCTATTAACCTATCTGTTAACAATGGATTAACCCTTGATTAAGCAGGGATGAAATTTAATTCTGCTATGTTAATGGGGACATGCAGAATTTTTTCACCTTATTTTGCTTAAAACATCCACAATTTATTGCGCAGTTATGTTTGATTCTGCGAATTTTTAGCAAAATTGCAAAAAAACTTTTGCCAAAATGGTAAAAAAGTGTGTCAGACTAACACGCTTTTAGCAGGCTTGAATAATGGTTTTGAAATAAGTTATTTCTTTGCCTGCTTGTATCATCAAAATAGTGATAATTTTTAGGAATGCTATGTTTCGACCGTTGGCTTTGTTTTTAGGATTACGGTATACCCGTGCTGAGCGAAGTAACCGATTTATTTCTTTTATTTCTTTGATTTCAATGGTGGGTTTGACGCTTGGCGTCGCTGTGCTCATTACCGTGTTATCGGTGATGAATGGCTTTGACCGCGAACTCAAGAGTCGTATTTTGGGCATGGTGCCGCAAGCCACTGTCACTGCCAGTGAAATTATCCCAAATTGGCAGACGCTGGCGCAAACGATTCAAAAAAACCCCAAAGTTGAAGCCGTCGCACCTTTTATCCAATTACAGGGTATGCTCACCGCGAATGGACAAGTCGCAGGTATCATGGTGACAGGTATTGAGCCAAGCTATGAGAAAAAAGTCTCGATTATTCATCAGCATATGGAAAGTGGTAGTGTCGATAGTCTAAAAGCAGGTCAATTTGACATTGTGATTGGCAAGCAAATGGCGGATTCACTGGGGGTGAAACAAGGCGATATGGTCACGCTAGTATTGCCAGAAGCTTCGCCATCGCCTGCTGGCGTGATTCCGCGCTTTAAGCGTTTTACCGTCACTGGGGTGTATGATATCAGCCCTGAAGTCAACAATATTATGGCATTCATCCCGATGAATGATGCGGCTACGTTATTGCGTCTGCCTGCGGGGGCGCAAGGTATTCGCATGAAGCTAAAGGATTTGTTTGCCGCACCACAAGTGGCTCAGCAAGCCGCGAGCCTTGCACCCAATATGCTCATGCCTAGTGACTGGACATCGACGCATGGGAATTTATTTGGTGCGATTCAAATGGAAAAAGCCATGGTGGGGTTGTTGCTGTTTTTGATTATTTTGGTTGCTGCATTTAACATTGTCTCATCCTTGGTGATGCTGGTGACTGATAAAAAGGCGGACATTGCGATTTTAAAAACCTTTGGTGCGTCGCCTAAGCTCATCACCCAAGTATTTATGGTGCAAGGATTGTTTATCGGGGTGATTGGTACCGTCGCGGGAACTATTTTGGGCGTGATTTTAGCGTTGACCGTGAGCGATGTGGTAGGCGGTATCAATAATTTATTTGGGTTACATTTATTTGATGCGTATTTTGTCAACTATTTACCTTCACAACTTGAATGGAAAGATGTAGCCATCATCGTGGCAGCCTCACTGGTAATAAGTTTTGTGGCAACCATTTACCCAGCACGCCGAGCAGCGAGTATCCAACCGGCTCAAACATTGCGTTATGAATAGGAGTGAGCCATGACGGCGATTTTAACAGGAAACAATATCACCAAGACCTATCAAGATGGTAAAACCACCACGAATGTGCTCAATCATTTGGATATCAGTATTAACAGTGGCGAGCGCATCGCCATTGTTGGCACGAGCGGGTCGGGTAAAAGTACCTTGCTACATATCTTGGGTGGCTTAGATGTGCCGACCAGTGGGGAAGTTTGGCTACATGGGCAACGCATCAATGATCTCAATGAAACCCAGCGCGGTGAGCTTCGTAACCAGCATTTGGGCTTTATTTATCAGTTTCACCATTTGTTAGCGGAGTTTACTGCCATTGAAAATGTGGCAATGCCGCTATTGATGCGAAAAGCAGTGCCAATCGCAGTAGCGCGTCAACAGTCTATTGAATTACTGGAAAAAGTAGGATTGGGACATCGGTTGACGCATCGCCCAGGCGAGCTGTCTGGGGGCGAACGTCAACGGGTGGCGATTGCTAGGGCGCTGGTGACAAAGCCTTCATTGATACTGGCAGATGAGCCCACAGGGAACTTAGACTACGCCAATGCACAGGCGGTGTTTGAAATTCTGTCAGAGCTACAAAAAGATTTTAATACCGCGCTGTTGATGGTCACTCATGACCGGCAATTGGCACAGTTGGCGGATAAACAATTGGCGTTACAAAATGGCACGTGGGTGGCTTAATACTCATCGAGTAGCCAACCGCTGATAAAAGCAAAGTATTCGCGAAACCACACATTTGGACGGATATACCAAGGGGTGTCAGACCCGACAACCTGTAAATTGGTATATCCTTGTCGTTTGCCAATAAGGCTTGCGCGCAAGGTGTGAAAATCACTGGTGACTGCGATTATCGGTTGATTTAAGGCAATCCCTTGCTGCGCTAAAATCTTTTTACTATGGACAAAGTTAAGCTCGGTACTGGTGCTTTGTTCTTCAAGCGCAATATGCGCCAAGCTGATGCCATAGGTGTCATGTAAATAGTCCGCCATCGCTTTGGCTTCACTGACATCCTCCCCCGCATCAAAACCACCACTGGTTATCACAACTGCGTTTGCAAAACGCTTGATGACTTCAGATGCTTTATCCAACCGCAGTTTTACCGCATCGGTCGGCTTATTATCTTTTGTTCCGCCACCTAAGACAATAATCGCTTGCGCTGCTTTAGGATGGTTATCGGTGTTAAAGTGCTGTTTTAAATAGCTGACAAAGACACAAAAACTTATCAACCAGACAAAAAATAGTAGCCAAACCAGCTGCCATAGTTTTTTTAATGACGGCTGTGACGCCAAATAAAGTTGGATACGCTCCCAGTACACCGCATGGACTAAAAAAATTAGCCCTATGCCCAATGGCACTAGGGTGCCAATATGAAAAACACGATTGGCCAGCAATAGCCCACAGTCAACAACCAGTATTAATCCTGCAATCCCTAGACTGATTTGAATACTTTTTTTCCCAACGCCTGAGGCATTGTCATTGCCGCTACTAAATTGAGTCAACATCGATTAATAATTTCCAAAAGTTGCTATTTGTTTTACTATATCGTTCATTCGATAATTGTAAGGGAAGTAGCGAGCTATCGCTATCTTTATCAAGGATGAAACATGATTTGGCTCATCACGGTTGCCAGTTTGTTGGGTTTTTTAGTGGTAAATACACTAGCAAATCAACCCTGGATGATAGGTTCTGCGCTAACAAGTTATGAGATAGCCAGTTATGATGCAAAAATTTGGCAGATGTTATCAGTAGCCCTGTTGATAGCGCTGCTAATCAATGTAGGTTTATACCATGGCTGCAACCGTAAACAGCTAAAAAGAGCCTCGCCAAACCCTGCATTCGCCTACCGTTTTGCCTTACCGTTATTATCAAGCTTTATCTTTTTGCTGACGCTCATGTTGAGTGCCAGTTATGGTTTATATCATTACAAGCGGTATGAAAACGCGTTATTGCCCTCAGCGCTCACAGTGGATGCCATCGTTGAATCGCATCAAATCAGCGATACGGTGGCGCAAATCAGCCCATTATCAAATGATAATGCCCTAATTGGCAATGGTTTCATCAAACAAATCCTGCAAGTCCGCGTTGATAAGGGCGGTGATGCTGATGCATCGTCACCAACCCCTCCACCACCGCTAACGGCACTGATTAGCGCTAACATTAAAGACAACCCTGATTGGGAAGCGACCTTGTCGCAGTTAAGACCTGGCATGCAGCTTAACGTAAAATTACAGCTTGAGCCCATTGCACAGGCTAAGCCTACAAGCTTACCCAATAATGCCAAACCGCTCATGCTAGGATTTGATGAAGCGCAATGGTTAAGGCAGCGTGGGGTGCAAGCAAAGGGAGTGATCATCGGTATTGAAAAAACGAGCCTACGGGAATTTAACCCATCCCATGTGAAAGACCGTATGGTTATTGCTATTGAACAATTGCGCTGGCAACTACGCCAAAAAATCCTCGCCAATTTGCATAGAGCCCTGCTGAAACAATCCACCTCTATAGTTAATGCTAAAAATACCGATATTGCCCAACCCGTGCTTAAAAGTTCTGGTCAAAATTCTAGTCAGAGTGCTAGTCAAAGTTCTGGTCAAAGCGCTATCCAAAGCCATGCAATCTTATTGGGACTGTTAACGGGTGATAAAAGCCTGATGGATAGCGACCTTAAGAACCGCTATCAAGTCACGGGAATTAGCCATTTATTGGCAATTTCAGGCCCGCATGTGCTGATGCTCGCCGCTATCGTATCCATTTTTGTATTATGGCTCGTTAAGTGGCTTGTGCCCCAGCTGTTGGTCAAATTACCGAGTAGTTTATTGGTGCTTTGGGTGAGTGTGGTGATAGCAGGGTTTTATGCGCTGCTGGTGGGTTTTGAAATACCTGCCCAGCGGACATTTTGGATGCTGTTACTGCTTACGCTGTCGAAACAGTTATTGGTTAATTTTTCTGCTTATCGGCTGCTGGCTTGGGTTGCGTTAGGCATGATTTGGCTAGAACCGACGGCAGTCGGGCAAGCAGGGTTTTGGTTGTCCTTTGTGGCGGTGGTTTTACTGTTAAAATTTAGCGAGACAATAGGGACAGTTAGCGCCATTGAAATTAAGGATGTTAGTCAGTTACTAGCGCCTACTGCACGCAGCGAGGTGCTGAGTGGTTTTGTTAAAATCATCAGCCATCAATTCAAGACGTTACTAAAACTACAAATTTGGCTATTTGTTTGGATGCTGCCCATCGTGGTGTGGTTTTTTGGCAAAGTATCAGTCATTGGCATTTTGGTAAACTTGCTAGCCGTACCATTTTTAGGGTTGGTGGTTGTACCCTTGGATATGTTGGCAGGCGTCGTTAGTTGGCTACCCGTGGTAGGGGATTGGCTAAGCCAAATCATTTGGTCGCTGCTAACAACCCTGCTCAATGTATTTCATCTTTTGCTCAACCAACTTATCGACACGGGTGTTGCCAAACAATCATTTTTTGCCTTGTCACAAACGCAGCTTGCCCTGTGTTTGTTAATTGCGCTACTGGGGTTGTTAAAAGGCTTGTTGCCTAGAATGCTGATGTTGCCACTGGCTATCCTATTGATATTACTGCCACTGCAGCAGCGAAGTTTAAGTAACAACAAGCCGACTCTGGCAGTTGGTGATAACCCTAAACTGGTGATCAGTTTGTTAAAGAAAGGCGATGATAGCTGGCTTATTTTGTCCGATAACCAAATCAAAGCCACTCAGGCGGATAAACCCAATTTTTTGAAAACCAAACAAGCTATCAGCAATGTTGCGGCTGATGAAGAAATCAGTTCGCTGTTGAACCGTGATATCTATCCGCTGTTGGCAAATCAGCAGGTTCACCGATTAACTGGGGTGATTAGTCAAACGCCCAGTGTCCGCGTCAATGAGCTGGTGCAACAACTTGCCACCAATCTACCTGTTCAAGCCTACTGGCTGGCTGGGTATGATGTCGAACACAGCAGGCTTGATGTGACAGATAAGACTGTATCTGCAAATTTTCGTGCGATTACACCCCGCAGTTGCCAAATCGCCCAACGTTGGCAACAAGATGGCTTGGAAGTGACAGCGGTGTCGGGATGGCCCTTGGATTTAGCCTTAACCGATGAGCAAAAACTAGCGACCCAAACCTGTTATATTCACATCCGTTTTATGCCACCAACCAGCAAACCCTACGATGTGCTGATGTTGGCAGGTAATAGCGATATCCCCATGCAAATGACTGAAAAATTATGCACGGTATCGGCGACGCATTTACTCATTCAGCCCTATAATTTATCCATTAAACCATCGTGGCTAGCGTTGACTAAACCTTCCTTGCTGCATGTGGTCACAGGGGCGTATAAGTCGCAAAAACTGGGCGAAAATAGCCAATTATCGCTGGCTAGTTGGTCAGTGGATAAGCCTGCAGACCACCCGTTCGAAGTCCTGTATGCCGATCAAGTGGGCGCGGTAATTTACACGCTAGCTCCAGATGATACTGACTGACAATTGACGATTTGGCTACAAGGCAGTGATTGTAATTTTGACCGCTTCCCCCTATCATGGGCGGTAAATTACCTATTGCAAAGGAACTTTTATGTCAGATAATTGGCCACCCGATCCCAACCAACCCTCACAGTCAAAGCCACCTGTTCAACCAAACCATGCACAAAACTTGCCACCCAATGCGCCATACGCAGGCAAAGAATGGCAATTGCTAGAAAAAACCCTCATGGCAAGTCTTGTGGAGCAGCGCCGTGCAAGACGCTGGGGTATTTTCTTTAAGCTCATCACCTTGGGCTATGTGCTGCTGTTTGGCGCGGTGGTGGCAAAAGGCTGTAGTGGCTCTGCCAAAAGTGGCATGAGTGATATCGATATGAGCAAACCGCATTTAGCCGTCGTCGATGTCAAAGGCGTTATCAGCAGCGACAATGAAGCCAATAGTCAAGCGGTGGGCGAGGCATTGACGGAAGCGTTTAACAACGACCAAGCGCAAGCGGTAGCATTACGCATCAACTCACCGGGTGGCTCGCCTGTACAATCCGATGAAATCTGGCAAACCATGACCGAATTGAGAAAGGCGCATCCTAACAAAAAACTGTATGCCGTTATCGAAGATATGGGTGCTTCAGGCGCGTATTATATCGCATCTGCAGCTGATGAAATTTGGGTCAATCCCTCAAGCTTGGTCGGCTCAATCGGCGTGATTATGCCAAGCTACAATGTCCAAGGTTTGATGGATAAACTAGGCGTTAAAGATGGCACCATGACAGCCGGTGCGCACAAAGATATTTTAAGCATGAGCCGCCCGCTCTCCGAGTTTGAGCGCCAGCATGTACAAGGTGTCCTTGATAACACCCACGCCCATTTTATCAATGCTGTCAAACAAGGTCGCGGCAATCGCCTCAAAAATCCTGACGCCAATCAGCTTTTTTCCGGGTTGTTTTGGAGTGGTGAGCAAGCGATTAATCTCGGTTTGGCGGATAAAAAAGGCGGCATCAGCACCCTTGAGTCTCAGCTAAAACTAGACAATGTCGTGGAATATAACCCAGAAGACCCGGTGAAAAAAGTGTTCGGTAAATTTGCTAGCCAAATCGGCTATGGGTTTGGCGAAACGGTCTCCAAAGGCTTTGCCAGTCAATTAACCCACGCCGCTGCAAATGATAAAGGGATGCAATAGCCATGTCATCTGAGACGAGCCAGCATCCGTTAGCCAATGGTTTGCCCTCTGCGCCAACGCTAGCGACAGGCATAGAGGGGATAACAGCGATAGAAGTGACAGGGCAAAAACCGCTGATACACTTCGCGCATGCCAATGGCATTCCATCACGTAGCTATCAATATCTGTTTGATTTGCTGAGTGATGAATTTGATATTGTCTATATCCCAGCGTTAGGCATTGACCCGCGTTATCCGGTTGATAATCATTGGCAAAAACTGACCCAACAAGTGATTGATAGCATCCAAGCGCACCTAAGCGCGCGCGGGCAAACCAAGGTCATCGGACTAGGGCATTCGCTTGGCGCATTGTGCACACTGCAAGCCAGCTATGAGGCGCCCGAGCTATTTAGCCAAGTGATTGCCTTAGACCCACCGCTCATTCATGGCTACTATTCAATGGCACTACATTGGGCAAAACGCTTTAGCCCACGGTTGGTAGATAGGCTCACGCCTGCAGGTCTATCAAGCCATCGCCGTGACACGTGGCCAAGCCGTGAAGTCGCCTACGAGCATCTGCGACATAAAGCATTCTATCGACACTTTGATGAGCGCTGTTTTAATGATTTTATTCGTTATGGCTTGACTGATACGGCAGATGGGCAAGTGACGCTTACCATTCCAAAAGCGGTGGAAGTGGCGGTGTTTCGTACCAACCCCTCGCTATACTGGCAAAAACCTAACCATCCGCCGGCTGTCCCTGCCAAGCAAATAATTGGTAAAGATAGCCTGTTTCTCAAACGTGGCTTTCCTGCGCTGGTCAAACAGCGTATGGGCATTGATTTTGAAGTGCATGAAGGCGGACATATGTTTCCGCTAGAATACCCAGCCAGTACGGTTGAACGAATCAAAGCGCTTATTCACTCAGTCAATCATGATATCCAGTAATAACACAAATAGCCATTAAAGGGTTTAATGTGCAAAATTTATCGTTACAGCCTAGTACCCCCATCTACGATTTGCCAAAGACCATTGTGCTATCTATGGTGTTATTGGCGGTGTTTTTTGCCAGTCAATTGATTGGCGTGGTGTTATTTGCACCATGGGTGCTACAAGATGCCGCAAATTTGGATATCGCTGAACAAGTGTTGCAGGGCAGTGAAAACGGCACCTTAATGAGTCTAGCGCTAGGCTTTACCTTAGCCATGGTGCTCGGCTGCGTTTATTTGTTTATCCGCTTTAAAAACAGCCGTGTCAAAGATTATCTTGCCCTTAAATCCTTTACTTGGTATCAGTTGTTACAATGTAGCGCGCTGCTGATTGTGCTAAATGTTATCATTAATCTAGTCACCGTCTGGCTGGGTCGCGAGCCCATGATGTTTATGGACAATCTTGCTGAGTCCGCACATCCACGGTGGCTGCTTGTGCTGGCGATGGTGGTATTTGCGCCGATTTATGAAGAAGTGATATTTCGCGGGTTTATGTGGACAGGGCTTGCCAGCTCAAAGCTCGGTATGTGGGGTGCCAGTGTGCTGACCAGTATTGTATTTGCGGTGATTCATATGCAATACGGGGTGGTCGAGTTGTTGGGGATTTTTTGTCTAGCGATGTTATTTAGCTATGGGCGTATCATGTCAGGGTCACTGTTATTGCCTGTGGTGTTGCATATGATGAATAATGGCTTGGCGATGTGGCAGTATTTATACAGTTAGTCTTTTTTAGCTAACTTTTAACCCGCATTTAACGCCAAAACCGCTTCACCCGCTTCACGAACTTGGGCAACCGAGAGGGATTTTTGCCCGCTAAGTGCCTGACGCCATTTACGACTGCCTGTCAATCCTTGAAACAAGCCCAAATAATGGCGCATAATGACCGTCAATGGTGTGCCACGCGCGTCACTGGCTGCCAAAAAATCCAGTAACTGATAAAAAATATCCGCTCGGCTAGGTACTGGCTCGCCCCACAGCTGCATGGCTTCGGCTAGAATATAAGGGTTGTGATAAGCTTCACGCCCAATCATCACACCATCGACTTTCGTCAGATGGGTTTTGATTTCATCAATAGTGGTGATACCGCCATTGATTTCCACAAATACATCGGGAAAATCCTGCTTTAAGCGGTACACATCCTCATAGCGAAGGGGCGGAATTTCACGATTTTGTTTAGGGCTTAAGCCTTGTAGCCAAGCGGTGCGCGCATGGACGATGACATGCTGACAACCTGCTTTCACCACATGATCTACAAAATCCGCCATAAACTCATAACTATCAAAATTATCAATGCCAATGCGATGCTTGACAGTGACGGGAATATCCACCGCATCGCGCATCGCAGAGACAATATCTGCCACCAATTTGGGCTCTGCCATCAAGCAAGCCCCGATTTTGTAATGTTGTACCCGATCGGACGGGCAGCCGACATTTAGGTTAATTTCATCATAACCGTAGTCTTGCCCGATTTTTGCACAGCGCGCCAATTCGTCAGGATTCGAGCCGCCAAGCTGAAGCACCAAGGGATGTTCATTGGGATAAAATCGCAGCTGATAGTCTGTATCCCCCTGCAATATCGCCGAGGTACTGATCATTTCAGTATAAAGGTAAGTATAAGGATTGAATAATCGAGCAAAGTAACAATAATCGCGTGTACTCCAATCAATCATCGGTGCGGTGGACAATCGTTTATGTTGCATGGTATTCAAAGGCAGGGTCATAGGCAGGGTCATCAGTAAGCATTCAAAAAAAGTGGCTAATCTATAGCTAATCTATCAGCTAATCAATAAAAGCAGGCGCTAAAAAAGCGAGGGTAAAACAACTATCAGGGATGAAAAAGCTTAGGAATTCATCAGCCGCTTATCTTCCATGCGATACAAACCATGCAAATTGGTCAACAACATACCCATGATAATGCCAATCACACAGACAAACACCAGATACAAGGCGCTTGAAAGCATTAATTTACGTGAAAAATAAACCAATAGCACAGGCAATAATGCGCCTGCCAATGCAAACGCCACGTTATAGCTAAAGCTAATGCCACTTAGGCGTACACTCACTGGAAACAGACGCACACAAATACTTGGGACTAAGCCAATCACACCAGAGAAAAACCCTAAAATTGCATAATTAATCAGTAGTAACTCACTACTGTTTTTTAGTGAAACAAAGAAAATAACACTGGCAATGCTTAAAAATATACAGCCTAAAGTAAATACACGACCTGAGTTAAAACGATCGGCAAAATAACCATAGGTTAACGCCCCCAATCCACCAAAGATAATACCCACCCCATTGGATATCATCATCAAACTGGTATCGACATCAAAAAACTGGATACCCAATATCGGCAAAATCAGATAAATCGTCAAATAAACACTGGCGGTAAACCAGGACAAACCCAGCGTCATCACCGTACCATAACGGTATTTGATAATAGCTCGGCGTATCGGCAGACGTTTAACCAAGCGATTTTTAGACTTAGCCATCAGCCAAAGCGGGGTTTCTTCAAGCTTGGCTCGTAACAGCACCGCAAATAGCGTACCGATACTGGCGATGACAAAAGGAATACGCCAACCATACGATTGCATCTGGGTAGGGGTGAGCATATTTGATAAGGTGGCGCTTAAAATATTGCCCATCAAAGTCGACAAAATCAGCGCACTGATGAGGGCGCCACACACTGACCCTAATTGACGCCGTGGCATATGCTCAGCAATATATACCCATGAAGCGGGCACCTCAGCCCCATAGCCAAAGCCTTGAATTAAACGCAATAATAGCATGAGAACAATCGCTGCCACACCGATATGATGATAGGTAGGCAAACTGGCAATCACTAAACCAGACGCCCCCACCAATAGCAAACTATACAGCAACACCTGTTTTCTGCCATAGCGATCGCCGATATCACCCAATATCAAACCGCCTAGCGGTCTTGACATATAACCGGCTAAAATCAGCAGCAAAAAACAAATCGACTTTAACGACTCAGGTATATTTTCTGGGAAAAAAGCTTGATTGATACTATCATTAAAATAAAAATAAATCGTAAAATCAAAGGAAGCAAAAAAAGCCCCAAAAATCGTTAAATACACCACGTTTTTTTCGTAGCGATTTAAATCCCTAATTTCTTCGTTGGCATCATGAAAAAATGGCATAGTCGACAATATCACCTAGAAGCTGGCTAAAGGTCTGCAAGCTTTATAATCAATGGACAGATAGGTTATCTAACGCGCTAAAGAATTAAATTCGTCAGTATTCATCTGACAAATTAAATCACTTGACAAATTGAACAGTAATTTATCAAAACTGTAATAAATTTAATTATTTAAATAAATATTACAAGCAAACGTCATGATTTAACAGTTGAGATATATTACTTTTTGAAACCGCATACTATAGTGATTTTGGTACTATTTTTACTACCAAAAATGTGTGTTTTTTGTAATATAGCCGCTTACAATAAGCGCTTAAATGGCAAGGCAGAAAAAATCTTTAGCCAAAGTCCATTGACAAACGTCATATGCGGCTCTTTATCCAAAGTGATAAGCTTTTTATTGGTTTTATCATCATGGGTTTGCCACATCAGTTGTTCATTATCCTTAAGATGCACGCGGTAACTGACATTGAGCATGGAGTTATCGAACGTATTATGGAAGGATTTGGCAAGCGCTTTATCTTCAATCAGCACACCAAGCTCAGTATTGATGTTGGCAGAGCGCGGATCCACATTGTAAGAACCGATAAACGTATATTTGTCATCCACCGCAAAGGCTTTGGTATGCAAACTGGTGCTATACTTACTGCGATATAAGCTACGTTTTTTGCGGCGAAAGTCTGCATCGGCAGAGGATTTTAGCTCATACAGTTCAATTCCCGCTTTGAGCATCGGCACGCGTGCCACGTTATACCCTGAATGCACGATAGGCACATCGGTTGATTCATACGAGTTGGTAAAAATATTGATTTTTACCCCGTTTTCCATGAGTTTGCTTAGTTGCAGTACGCCCAAGTCAGTGGGCACAAAATACGATGACACAATGGTCAATTGCTGTTTTGGGGTACCAATACGGGCTCGAAGCTTGGATACCAATCGGCTATCTTTATCATCTTGGTTGAGTAGTTTTTTGACATCATCTGCCAAAAATTCCATTGGTTGCCAACGAAATTGGATTTTTTTGTTATACAGTTGTTTATCGACTATTGCGCCATTTTGTACCCGATAAAGTTGCGAGCTTTTATATAGATGGGACTGGCTGTTGATCGGTGCAATCGCAGTCAAAGTCCCCAAAAATGGCTCATCGCTTTTATTACGATCGGGGTTTTTTGAGGGTCTGACCAAACGCTCGATATCATACGATAGAGGGCTATCCCAATAATCTTCAAAACTCTCATTGATTTGGTTGACCACTTTGCCGGCAAGCAAAACATCCAAATCAGCAAACTCAGCGATGCTATCTTTACGCAGATATTCATCGCCAATATTGCGCCCACCAATGATGGATAACTGGCGGTCAAAGGTCATGCTTTTATTGTGCATGCGGCGTTGGTAGCGGGGCAGTGCTACCACAAAATTGGCGGGGGTAAAGCCGCGCACCACTTTGGGGTTAATCAATCGCACTTGGATATTAGCATGCGCAGCAAAGGCAAGTAGCTGTTGGTCAAGTTCCGGATTGGTGTTCAAATCATCGAGTAACAGCCGTACTTTGACACCACGATTGGCAGCTTGATACAAGTCTTTAAGCATCAATTGCCCTGCTGCGTCGTTGTGCCAAATATAGTATTGGATATC
>ERZ501028.91-NODE-91-length-14010-cov-7.462415_pt1 | contig 14010 bp, 10 predicted proteins | sample MGYA00248895_ERZ501028 | MGnify/ENA primary metagenome ERZ501028 (study PRJEB25958, sample SAMN03398576) | human skin metagenome | study: EMG produced TPA metagenomics assembly of the Human Skin Microbiome Metagenome (human skin metagenome) data set.
ACTCCCCCAGCCGGGCGACGGCGGCGTCCCTGCCCTCCGCGCCGGTCACGAGGACGGCCTCGGGCACGCCCACGGTGGCGGCGGCGCCGAGCAGCTCGGCCACGACCGGGCGGAGCGCGCCGTCCGCGCCGATCTCGGCGTGCACCAGCACGGTCTGACCGCTGTTCGCGGCGTCGGTCTGCGTCGTCATCTCGGTCTCCTCCACGTTCGCGCTCACACGAGCCCCCGACCCGCGAGGAACTCCACCAGCCGCTCGGCGGCGGTGCCGTCGTCGGTGATCTTCTCGCCCGCGGCACGCTCGGGACGCGTGTCCGCCGAGACCATCACGGAGCGGTAGGCGGCCTCGGCCGGGCCCGCGGCGATGCCGAGGTCGGCCAGGGACAGCACGGTGAGCGGCTTCTTCTTGGCCGCCATGATGTTCTTGAAGTTCGGGAACCGCGGCTCCGCGGTCTTCTCCGTCAGGCCCGCCACGGCGGGCAGGGCGACGGCGGCGCGCACGTCCGCGTCCGAGGTCGCCACGGTGCCGGTCAGCTCGCCGTCGGCCAGCTCGGGGGCCTCGGCGTGCGGCAGGTAGGGCCGCTCCAGGAGCTCGGCGACCATGGCGGGCACCACGCCGGTGCCGCCGTCCGTGGACAGCGTGCCGGCGAGCACGAGGTCGGCGCCCTCCTTCTCGACGGCCGCGGCGATCACGCGGGCCGTCTGCACGGCGTCCGAGCCGACGAGTGCGTCGTCGGTGATCTGCACGGCGGAGTCCGCGCCCATGGCCAGCATCTTGCGGAGGGTCTTCGAGGAGTCCTCGGGGCCCACCGTCAGGGCCACGACCTCGACGTCCGCGCCGGCGTCCCGCCAGCCCAGGGCGACCTCCATGACGCGCTCGCTGATCTCGTCCGGCACGGGCTCGGCCGCGCCGTCGCGCACCACCCAGCCGGTCTCCAGGCTCAGCTCACGCTCCTGCCACGTGTCCGGCACCTGCTTGGCCAGCACCAGGATCTTCACGGCCTCTCCTCCTTGGGTCGCGGTCTCGCCCCGGGGCCTCCGCCCCGAGCACGGTGACTTACGCTACAGACTACGGGTCCGCGCACGTCCGGGCCGCATGACCCGCGCGCGGGAGCGGCCGGGGCCGCCGTCGTCGGCCCGTGCGTCCGGACCATGATCGCCCGAACCGAGGAGGCACCGTGAGCCCCGCCGTCCCGCCCGCCGAGCCGCCGGCCGCCGAGGACCGGCCCCGGGTCCCGGCGGTGCCCGCCTCCTCCCTCGTGCTGGTCCGGCCCGGGGCCGGCGGCGAGACCTCGGTGTTCACCGTCCGCCGCGCCGGGACCATGGCCTTCAGCGCCCACGCCACGGCCTTCCCCGGCGGCCGCGTGGACCCCGCGGACGACCTGCCGGACCGGCTGTGGGAGGGCACGGATCTGGCCGACTGGGGCCGGCGCCTGGGGCTGCCGCACGAGCCCGTGGACGCCCACGGCACCCTCACGGAGCTCGACCCCGCCGAGGGCGCCGGCCGCGTGCTGGCCGCCGCCGTCCGCGAGACGTTCGAGGAGACCGGAGTGCTCCTGGCCCGGGACGCCGCCACCGGCACCCCCGTGGACCCGGCCCGGGTGGCCGCGTTCCCCGACGAGCTGCGCGACGCCGTCGAGCGCCACGAGGTGGACTTCGGGGAGCTGCTCGACCGCGAGGGGCTGCGCCCCGACGCCGGCGCGCTCGTGCCGTGGTCCCGGTGGATCACCCCGCACGGGGGCCCGCGCCGCTACGACACGTTCTTCTTCGCCGTCCACCTGCCGCAGGGCCAGTCCCCCGAGCGGATGTCCTCCGAGGCGGCCAGCCACGGCTGGGCGTCCCCCGCCGAGCTGCTGCGCCGCTTCCGGGCCGGCGAGGTCAACCTGATGGCCCCCACGTGGTGGCAGCTGCGCACCCTGGTCGACGCCGGCGGGGACATCCACGCGGGCCGCTCCCGGTTCGAGCCCCTCGAGGGGGTCATGCTCGTGGCCGGGCAGGGGCCCGTGTTCCCCCACGCGGACGAGTATCTGCGTGACCTGACGGCGTTCCGTGCGGCCGCGCAGGTGGAGGAGTCCAAGGACAACATCCTCTGAGCGCTCCCGGCTCCGGTCCGTGCGGCGGGCGACGGGCCGGAGAGCACCGCGGACCACGAGCCGCGGCCCCATGGCCTGCCGGGCCCCGTGCCCCTAGTCTGGTCTGCACCGGATCACCCGGCTCCGCGCGGCCGGCCCGCACCCCCGGCCACCGCGCGTCCCGCTCGCACCCTAGGAGCACTGCATGGCGCTCAGCGTCCTCGACCTGTTCTCGATCGGCATCGGCCCGTCCTCGTCCCACACCGTGGGACCCATGCGCGCCGCCCGCCGCTTCACGGACAGCATGGGCCAGCACGGCGTCCTCGAGCGCACCGCACGCGTGCACGCCGAGCTGTTCGGCTCGCTGGCGGCCACCGGCGTGGGCCACGGCTCGGACACCGCGGTGCTGCTCGGCCTGGCCGGCCAGGACCCCGAGACCATCGACCCGGACGCCTGCACCGGGCTCGTGGAGGAGATCGTCACGGGCGGTCGGCTGCCCCTGGACGGGCGCCACGAGATCGCCTTCGACCGGCGGGGCGACCTGACGCTGCACATGCGCGAGTCCCTGCCCGGGCATCCGAACGGCATGCGCCTGACCGCCTACGACGACGCCGGCGGACAGCTCCACACCCGCGACTACTACTCGGTGGGCGGCGGCTTCGTGGTCACCTCGGACGAGCTCGAGGCCGAGCTGGACGCCACCAAGGACGTCAACCGCACCGACGACGGCGACACCGGCGAACCGTACCCCTTCTCCACGGGCGCCGAGCTCGCCGCCCGCTGCCACGAGGCGGGCCTGAGCATCGCGGAGCTCATGCTCGCCAACGAGGCCACCCGCCACGACCTCGACGAGCTGCGCACCCAGCTGCTGGCCATCTGGGCCGTCATGGAGGAATGCGTCCACAACGGCGTGACCCGCACCGAGCCGATCCTGCCCGGCGGACTGCAGGTCCGCCGTCGGGCCCCCGCGCTGCGGGAGCACCTGCTGCAGACCACCAATCGCACCGACCCCATGTGGGCCATGGAGTGGGTCAACCTCTTCGCGCTCGCGGTGAACGAGGAGAACGCCTCGGGCGGGCGCATCGTCACCGCGCCCACGAACGGCGCCGCGGGCATCATCCCGGCCGTCATGCTCTACTACATGCGCTTCGTGCTCCCCGAGGGCGCCACGCAGCAGGAGCGGGACGACAAGGTGGTCGAGTTCCTGCTCACCGCGGCGGCGATCGGCATCCTGTACAAGCGCAACGCCTCCATCTCCGGCGCCGAGGTCGGCTGCCAGGGCGAGGTCGGCTCGGCCTGCTCCATGGCGGCGGGCGCGCTGTGCGCCGTGCTCGGCGGCACCGTGGACCAGGTGGAGAACGCGGCCGAGATCGGGATCGAGCACAACCTCGGGCTGACGTGCGACCCCGTGGGCGGCCTCGTCCAGGTGCCGTGCATCGAACGCAACGCGATCGCGTCCGTGAAGGCCATCAACGCGGCCCGGCTGGCGCTGCTCGGGGACGGCTCGCACCGGGTGACCCTGGACCAGGCCATCAAGACCATGCGCGACACCGGCGCGGACATGAAGTCCAAGTACAAGGAGACCTCGCGCGGCGGCCTGGCCGTGAACGTCATCGAGTGCTGATCGCCCGGGTCCGCGGCCCAGCGCCGCTCCGGTCGGGACGGACGGGGCACCCGTCCGCTACCGTGGGGCCCGACCCGCACCCTGCCCCCGAGCGCGAGAGGACCGACGTGGCCATTCATCCTGTGGACGCGACCCTGGAGGCCGCGAAGATCGATCCCGACCAGCGTGCCGAGAGGCTCAAGGGCGTGAAGCTCGACGGCGCCGGCTGGAAGTACGCGCTCACGCGCGCGCTCAAGGAGTTCGGCAACGACGGCGGCACCGACCTGGCCGCGAAGCTCACCTACTACCTGGTGCTCTCGCTGGCCCCCTCGCTGCTGGCCGTGTTCTCCATCCTGTCCCTCGTGCTCGCCTCCAACCGCGGGGCCATCGACGATCTGCTGGGGCAGCTGACCGGCCTGGTCCCGAGCGACTACCAGCCGCTCGTCACGAACCTGGTGACCACCATGAGCGAGTCGGCCGGCTCAGGCGGCGGGATCATCGCCCTCATCATCGGCATCGCGACCGCCCTGTGGTCCGCCTCCGCGTACGTGAAGGCGTTCAACCGCTCGGCCAACACGGTGTACGGCTACGAGGAGGGCCGCGGCCTGGTGAAGCTGACGCTGACCAACCTGCTCACCACGCTCATCCTGATCGTGGGCATCGCGGTCGTGCTGCTCTCGCTGGCGCTGAACCGCTCGCTCGTGGACGGCTTCCTCCAGCCGATCGCCGGCCCGCTCGGCATGACCGGCGTGGTGAACTTCCTCTCGGACACGTTCCTGCCGGTGTGGGCGTGGGTGAAGTGGCCCGTCGTCGTCCTGATCCTGCTGGTGCTGATCGCGACCCTCTACTACACCACCCCGAACGTCCAGAAGCCGCGCTTCCACCTCTTCGGCCCCGGCAACATCGTGGCGCTGGTGGGCATGGTGCTGGCCGCGGTGGCCCTGTCCGTGTACTTCACGCAGTTCGCCGGCTACTCGGCGTACGGCGCGATCGGCACGATCATGGCGCTGCTGTTCGCCCTGTGGATCTTCAACATCGTGCTGCTGCTCGGCCTGGAGGTCGACACCGAGGTGGAGCGTGCCCTCCAACTCGAGGCCGGCCTGCCCGCCGAGGCTCGGGTGCAGCTGCCCCCGAAGGACGTGGCCGCGGTGGAGAAGCGCGCCGAGAAGCAGACGACCGTGGAGGAGCGCGGCTACGAGCTGCGGGCCGTCCACGAGGGCCGCTGACCGCACCCGGCACGGCGCCGAGCGCACGTTCGGCACGGACGACGACGGCCGCTCACCCGGCGAGGTGGGCGGCCGTCGTCGTGCGCGGGGCCCTCAGCGCTGGGCCGCGCGGTAGCCGTCCGCCTGGGCCGCGGCGGCGGAGGCGTAGCAGTGGCGCGCGTTGGTCTTGCCGTAGTGCTGCTGACCGGGCACGTGGTAGATGCCCGAGTTGTCGTTGGCCTTGACCGGGTGGGAGTCCGGGCACACGGAGTCGGCTCCGCTCACCGGCCCCGCGTCGCCGGCCGCGGGGGCGGCTTCGGGTGCGGGGGCCGCCTCCGGGATGGGCTCGGCCGCGGTGCCGCACTCCCCGGAGAACCTGCCGACGCCGTTCGCCCGGGCCTCCTCCCACGCCGCCTCGACCTCGGGCAGGAAACGGTCGTTGCCGTCGAAGACCGCCGGCTCGCCGTAGCCCATGCGGGCCATCTCGGCGTTGACCAGGACGCCGTCTGCGTACACGCCGGCGAGGAGGCGGTCATAGCGGTCGTGGAGCCGGCGGTCGTACCGCAGCACCACCGTGTCGCCGGGGCTGATCATCGACGTCAGCGCCGCCGTCGCCTCCGGGCCCATGCACTCGACCGGCTTCGAGGGGTGACGGGTCTCGGGGGTGTCGATGTTGAGCAGGCGCACCCGCGTGGACACCTCGCCGAGGGTCACGCGGATCGTGTCGCCGTCCGAGATCGACTCGACCGTGACCACGTCTCCCTCGACGTCGGCCGGGGCGGCGGGCACCGTCGGTCCGGCACTGCGGGAGACCTCGGCGGCACGCGACTCCTCCGCGGCATGTGCGGCACGCGACTCGGCGGCCCCGCTCGAGGACGACGCCGCGGCGCGCGAGCTCTGCGCGGCGGAGGAGGCGGCCAGCGACGACGCAGCGGCACGGCTCGTCGCAGCCGCGTCGACGGAGGGGGTGGGCGTCGTCGGCATCGTGCTGCCCGACGCGGAGGTGTCGGCATCGCTCGCCGGGGTGACGCCGTCGTCGGTGGCGGTGCAGCCGGTGAGCAGGAGCAGGGACAGTGCGGCCGCGGGGAGCGCCGCGCGCAGACGGGCAAGGGGCACGAGGATCCTGGAGGGGAAGGGACGGGGACATGACGAAGGCCCCGCCGTGAGGCGGGGCCTTCGGAGCACCACATCATCGCATGGTCGGCGGGGGTCGCCCCGCAGACTGTCAGCGCTTGGAAGCGCGGTAGCCGGCGGCCTGCGCCGCGGCGGCGGAGGCGTAGCAGTTGCGCGCGTTGGTCTTGCCGTAGTGCTGCTGGCCGGGCACGTGGTAGATGCCCGAGTTGTCGTTCGCCTTCACGGGGTACCCGTCCGGGCACACCCCGCCCGATCCGGCCACCGAACCCGTGTCGCCGGATGTGGCCGCCTCGACGGTGGAGTCCGACGACGACTCCTCGTCGCCGCAGTACTCGAACGTCTCGCCACCCGGGGCGTAGCAGCGGTTGGGTGCCTTGTTCGAGTTCGAACCGGAGCCGCTGGACGACGTGTCGGCCCAGGTGCTCACCTCCGTCTCCTCGGCACGCGACTCGGCAGCCTCAGCAGCCGCCGCTTCCGCCGCGGACTGTTCCTCGGCCTCCCGCGCAGCCTCAGCCGCCCGGGCTTCCTCGGCCGCAGCCTGCTCCGCCGCGGCCTTGCGCTCTGCGGCGGCCTTCTGGTCGGCCTGCCGCTCCGCCTCGCGCGCCTGCTCGGCCGCCTGGTCAGCGCGCCGGCGGTGGTCGTCCACGACGCGCTGCACGCGGTCCAGCTCGTCCTTGTAGTGGACCTCCATCCACGGCTGCTCGCCGGCGGCGACGACGGCGAGCACCGTGGCGAGCTCCCCGATCAGGGTCTCGTCGGGCTCCGCGGCCGCGGCGTCCGTGATGACCGGCAGGGAGCACGCGAGGTCCGGCTGGTGCAGGCCGGCCTGCTCCCCCTCGGCCTCATTCCAGGCCGCCAGGACCTCCGGGTAGAAGCGGCGGTTGGGCTCGAAGACCACCGGCACGCCGAGGCCCTGCCGGGCGATCTCCGCGTTCACGAGCATCTCGTCTTCGAAGACCCCGGCCAGCGTGCGACCGTACCTGTCCGTGCGCTCCAGGTCGTAGCGCAGCACCACGTCGTCGCCGGGGCGCAGGATTGTCTCGAGCGCCTGCGTGGCCTCCGGCCCCAGGCACTGCACGGCCTTGTTCGGATGCTTCGTCTCCGGGGTGTCGATGTTCAGCAGCCGGACCGTCTCCTCCTGCCCGTCTTTGCGCACCACGATGGTGTCGCCGTCGACCACGCGGACGACGGTCGCGGGATCACCGGCCTCGAGCGTGCTCGAGGGCTGGGCCACGACGGGCTGGGCGGAGGGGGCGCCGCCGTCACCGGTGGAGGGGATGCCGGCCTCGGCTGGCTCGGAGGGAGTGCAGCCGGTCAGCAGCAGGGCGGACAGCGCGACGGCGGCCAGACTGGCGCGCCCGCGGAGACGTGGGGGCATGAGGGCTCCTCGAGGATCGATGACGACATGACGAAGGCCCCGCCGTGAGGCGGGGCCTTCGGATCACCACATCATCGCATGGGGGAGGCACAGGTGTTGCCGCACGTCACGACAGCATCGGTCCCCGTTCCGTCAATGACGACGGGGGTCAGCGACGGCCGTCGATGGGGTCGCCGCCGCCGTCGAGGGCGTCGAGGACGAGGTCGCGGGCCTCGCCCGTCGCGGACCGACGCGAGAGCAGCAGCGCGGCCAGCCAGCACAGCAGGACGATCGCGGCGCCGCCCCACGCCAGGAGGGCGAGGCTGCCCGAGAGCAGCCCCGTGCCGTCCGCGCGGCCGACGCCGATCCACACCAGACCCCACGCGAGCGCGAACGCCGGAGCCGGGCGGCCGCCGTTGTACACGGCCGTGAACGCGCCGATCAGCACCGCCACCACGAGCATCACCTTCGCCCAGAGGGACGACTGCCCCGGATCGCCGACGACGCCGGTCGAGGCCAGCCACGCGGCCAGGTTCGCCACGGCGGCGATCGAGACCCAGCCCAGATGCAGGCCCTGCACCCCGTCCAGGAGGATCCGCTCACCCCAGCTGTGCGCGCGGACGGATTCGAGGAGCACCAGGATCCACGCCAGGCACGCCAGCAGCAGCGCGATCACCACGACGCTCAGCCCCAGCAGCCCGGCCTGCACCGTCCAGATCCACGCGGCGTTGAGCAGCACCGAGACCAGGATCCACGGTCGCAGGCGGTCGTGACGGGCGGACTGGGCCGAGGGGAGGAACTGCCACACGGCGTAGGCGAACAGGCCCGCGTAGATCACGGACCAGATGCCGAACGCGGGGGTCGCCGGGGACACCCAGGTGGCGTCCGGGCCGAGCCAGCCGCCCGCGGCCTCGGCCACGGGGGTCAGGCCGCCGACGACGCCGGAGCCCAGGAACGCGGCCACGACCGCGAGGATCACGACCGCGAGCATGGCCACCCGGCCACCCGTCGAGGACAGCCCCGCCCCCGAGCTGGGGACGCGCGCCGCGGCGTCGGGGCCGAAGGGGCTGCGGGACGGGCCGAGGTCGGTGGCGGTGCTCATGGGTGCTCCCGTGGGGTGATCGTCGGGGGTGCGCCCCGGGCGGGGCGGGTCTCAGGGTCAGCGTAGCCGCCGGGCCCATCGCGGGCACGGGCCACCGCGGCCTAGGGTGAGGACATGCGCACTTCCTCCCCGATAGGACTCCTGCTGGACGTGGACGGCCCCGTGGCCTCCACCGAGACCCGGACCGTGCCGGAGGGGATCATCGACGTGCTCGTCCGCCTCGCGCGGCGCGGGGTGCCGGTCGGCTTCAACACGGGCCGCTCCACGGACTTCCTCCTGCACAGCGTGATCGCCCCGCTGCGGGATGCGGGCCTCCCGGACGACGCCCCCTTCCACGCGGTCTGCGAGAAGGGCGCCGTGTGGTTCCCGTTCTCCGCGGTGCCCTCCGGGGACCTGCCCGACGTCACCGTGGACGGCACCGCCCCGGACTGGCTCCGCACCGACCCGGACATGGCCATCGACGCGGACACCCGTGACGCGATCTGGGCCCTCAACGATGAGCGCGCCGGGGACCTGCAGTTCACCGACCGCACCAAGCTGGCCATGGTCTCCCTCGAGAAGACGGTGGGCGCGGACCAGACGGAGTACGAGCGGGTCCGCGACGACGTCGCCGCGGGCGTCGAGGACCTGCTCGCCGAGCGCGGACTCACCGAGGACGTGCGCGTGGCCCCCTCGGTGATCTCGGTGGACGTCGAGCACCGCTCCTCCGGCAAGGACCTGGGCGTCGAGCGCTGCTTCGACCTGCTGGCCGAGGTGGGCACCCCGGTGCCCCAGCGCTGGCTCACCGCGGGCGACTCGCGCAGCGACTACGCCATGGCCGACCGGCTGCACGAGCGCGGACTGGCCGTGGAGCACATGGACGTGCGTCCCGCCGACGGCGTCCCCGAGAAGCCCTACGGCGTGGTGACGGCGGCGATCCTCGCCGAAGGCGGCATCGGCGACGCCGACGACGTCCACGAGCGGGCGGGCGAGTCCCTGCTGCGCTGGGTCGAGCGCGACCTGCTGCGCTGACCAGGCCGGACGCCCCCTCTGCGGGCGGCCGACCCTCCCCGGGCCGGGACCTCGACCCCTAGCGTGGAAGGGAATGCCGCGCCCCTGCCGAACCGGCCCGGGTGCCTCCCGATCAGAGAAGAGGTTCCACCGTGGCCACCGTCGCCCAGAACATCGTCGAGACCCTCCACGCCTCGGGCGTGCGCCGCATGTACGGCGTGCCCGGGGACTCCCTCAACGGGCTGACCGAGGCCCTGCGCTCCCACGGCGGCATCCAGTGGGTGCACACCCGGCACGAGGAGACCGCGGCCTTCGCCGCCTCCGCCGAGTCCCAGCTCACGGATGAGCTCGCGGTCTGCGTGGGCTCGTGCGGTCCGGGCAACCTCCACCTGATCAACGGCCTGTTCGACGCGCAGCGCTCCCGCACCCCGGTGCTCGCGATCGCCGCGCACATCCCCTCGGAGGAGATCGGTTCGGGCTACTTCCAGGAGACCCACCCGCAGGACCTGTTCCGCGAGTGCTCCGTCTACGTGGAGCACGTCTCCTCGGCGGACCAGATGCCCCGCATGCTGCGCACCGCGATGCGGGCCGCCGTCGAGCAGCGGGGCGTGGCCGTGCTCGTGATCCCGGGCGACGTGGCCCTCACCGAGCTCTCCGCGAAGCCCGAGGTGATCCGTCACACGCCGTCCCGCGTCATCCCGGCGGACTCCGTGCTGCGCGAGGCCGCCGAGGCCCTGGACTCGTCCAAGCGGATCACCATCCTGGCCGGCGCGGGTGCGGCCGGCGCCCACGACGAGGTCGTGGCCCTGGCGGAACGGCTGCAGGCCCCGATCGTCCACGCTCTGCGCGGCAAGGACCGGATCGAGTACGACAACCCGTATGACGTCGGCTTGACCGGCCTGCTCGGCTTCGCCTCCGGCTACCACGCGCTCAAGGAGGCCGAGACGCTGCTGATCCTCGGCTCCTCCCTGCCGTACCGGCAGTTCTACCCCGAGGACGCCACGGTCATCCAGGTGGACGTGCGCGGCGAGCAGATCGGCCGACGGGTGGCCGTGGACGTGCCGCTCGTGGGCGGCGTGAAGGAGACGGCCCAGGCCCTGCTGCCGCTGCTGCGCGGGAACTCGTCGTCGGCGTTCCTGGACAAGGCGCTCAAGCACTACGCCAAGACCCGCAAGGACCTCGACCAGCTGGCCTCCCCGGGACGCGGACGCGTGCACCCGCAGTACGTGGCCCGCCTCCTCGACGAGCTGGCCGACGACGACGTGGTGTTCCTGCCCGACGTCGGCTCCCCCGTGATCTGGGCCTCCCGGTACCTGACGATGAACGGGCGCCGCCGGATCATCGGCTCCCTGTCCCACGGCTCCATGGCCAATGCGGTCACCCAGGCGGTCGGCGCCCAGGCGGTCGACCCCACCCGCCAGGTGGTGGCGATGGCCGGCGACGGCGGGCTGGCCATGATGCTCGGCGAGCTGCTGTCGTTCGTGCAGAACGACCTGCCCGTGAAGACGCTCGTGTTCGACAACGACTCGCTGAACTTCGTGGAGCTCGAGATGATGGCCGCCGGGTTCGTCCCCTACGGGACGGGCCTGGAGAACCCGGACTTCGCGGCGATCGCGGAGGCGGTCGGCATCAAGGGCTTCCGCGCGGACCACACGACGGACCTGCCCGCGGTGATGCGCGATTTCCTCGCCCACGACGGGCCTGCGCTGCTGGTGGTCAAGACCGAGCGTCAGGAGCTGACGATCCCGCCGAGCATCGAGTTCGAGCAGGCCAAGGGCTTCGCGCTCTACGCCATGCGCACCGTCCTCGACGGCAAGGGCACCAAGCTGCTCGACCTCGCGAAGGCGAACCTGCGCCAGCTGTTCTGACCTGCCGCGCACGACGACGGCCCGGACGCTGGCGGCGTCCGGGCCGTCGTCGTGGTGGGGCGGGGAGGGCCCAGCCCCACCGGTCCGTCAGGCGCGGTGGGCGCCGCCCTCGGCGACGATCGGGTGCTCGGCCGTGCCGGCGACGCCCTGGGTGATCAGGCCGTCGGCGCGGTGCTCCCAGAAGTCCGCGTTGCGGATGCCGAGCGGGCGCGGGTCGAACTGCGGGTCGAGACCCTGGCGCTTCTGTGCGCGGTAGTCCTTGAGGGCCTTGAGGGCCGGGCCCTGCAGCACGAGGATGCCGAGGATGTTCAGCCAGGCCATGGAGCCCACGCCGATGTCGCCGAGGCCCCAGGCCGCACCCGTGGTGGCGACGGCGCCGTAGGCCACCGACACGAGGATCAGGGCCTGCAGGAAGCGCAGCACGACGCGGCGGACCATGCCGTTGCGCAGGTTGCGCGTGAGGTACACGAGGTTGACCTCGGCCATGTAGTAGTACGCCACGATCGTGGTGAAGGCGAAGAACGCCAGGGCCACGGCCACGAACGTGGGGCCGAAGCCGGAGAACACGGCGTCGAAGCCGGTCTGGACGAAGGCCGGGCCCTCGGAGGCCGTCGGCGAGACGATGCCCTCGAACAGCAGGCCGGAGCCGGACCCGTCCGAGTACACCCGGTAGGCGCCCGTGGAGATGATGATGAACGCGGTGGCCGAGCAGACGAAGAGCGTGTCGATGTACACGGCGAACGCCTGCACGAAGCCCTGCTTGGCCGGGTGCGAGACCTCGGCGGCCGCGGCGGCGTGCGGGCCCGTGCCCTGGCCGGCCTCGTTGGAGTAGACGCCGCGCTTCACGCCCCACTGGATGGCGAGGCCGAGGATCGCGCCGAACACGGCGTGCACACCGAACGCGCTGGCGAAGATGGAGCCGAAGACCTCGGGGATCTGGTCGAAGTTCAGGAACAGCACGATCAGCGCGAGGATGATGTACAGCACGGCCATCACGGGCACCACGTAGACGGCGAACGTCGCGATGCGCTTCACGCCGCCCAGGACGATGAAGGCCAGCAGGATGACCATGGCCAGGGCCACGACCCAGGCGGGCACGGCCCACGCCTCGCCCACGGCCGCGGCCACGCCGTTGGCCTGCACGCCCGGCAGGAAGTAGCTGGTGGCGAAGACGGTGACGACGGCGAACAGGATGGCGTACACCTTGAACGCGGGGGCGGCGGCCGTGTGCTTGTAGGCCTTCTCGAAGTAGTACGCCGGGCCGCCGCGGTACTCGCCGGTGTCCGGGTCGCGCTCCTTGTAGATCTGGCCGAGCGTGCACTCGATGAAGGACGTGGCGGCGCCGAGCAGGGCCATGACCCACATCCAGAACACGGCGCCGGGGCCGCCGAACGCGATGGCCGTGGCGACGCCGCCGATGTTGCCCATGCCGACGCGGCCGGCGAGCGACATCATGAGGGACTGGAGGGACGAGGTGCCGTCCGCGGAGTCCTGGCCCTCGCGGAGCTGCTTCACCATGTCCGGGATGTTCACGAACTGCAGGAACATGGTCCGGATGGTGAAGTAGAGGCCGACGATCAGGCAGAGCCAGATCAGGGCCGGGGACCAGATGACGTCGTTCACGGCGGTGATGAGATCTGCGAAGGACATGGGGTCTCCAGATCGGGGTGGGGATGGCCGGTGCGGTGCGAGCTCCGAGCGGCGGCCGCCGGCGGTCCCGGACGACTGGGGAGAAGGATACGCGCAAATGTGACCCGCGTCTCGCATCCAGTGCGGCGGATGAGGAGTCCGGGCGCACCCTCCCCCGTCGACGGCCGTCCCGGACATGCGAAAAGCCCCGGGACCACTGGGGTCCCGGGGCTTGTCCGCGGAGGATGGGGGATTTGAACCCCCGAGGGCTGTTAACCCAACACGCGTTCCAGGCGTGCGCCATAGGCCGCTAGGCGAATCCTCCTTGGTGCGCCCTCAGGCGGCGGACCGCGCGAGGGCAGGCTCCATCATAACCAGACACGCGCCCGGGGCGCCAATCCCGGCCCCGGCCCGCCGCCGCTCGAGGTGCGGCTGGGCACGCTCACTGCTAGACTCTTCGACGGCCCCTCACGTGGTGTCATCTCGCTGAACTCCCCCAGGACCGGAAGGTAGCAAGGGTAGGTGGGCTCTGGCAGGTGCGTGAGGGGTCTTCACTTTCCCCAGGAGATCCCATGCCCGCCGGACGCTACGCCCCCTCCCCCACGGGAAGCCTGCACCTGGGCAACCTGCGCACCGCGCTCGTCGCGTGGCTCGCGGCGCGCGCCACGGACCGCGCCTTCCTGCTGCGGGTCGAGGACCTGGACCGCGTCCGCTCCGGGGCCGAGGCCGGGCAGCGGGCGGACCTGGCCGCCGTCGGGCTGGACTGGGACGCCGAGCCGGTGCGTCAGTCCGAGCGCACCGCCCTGTACGACGCCGCCGTGGCCGCCCTGCGCGCCGCGCACGGCCCGGACGCGGTCTACGAGTGCTTCTGCTCGCGCAAGGACATCGCCGAGGCGACGTCGGCCCCGCACCCGAGGCCCGACGACGGTGCCCCCGCCTCCGGCGGCACCGTGCCGCTGCGTCCGCCCGGCTTCTATCCGGGCACCTGCCGTGGCCTGACCGAGGCCGAGCGGTCCGAGCGACGGCGGGTGCGCCCCGCCGCCCTGCGGATCG
>ERZ501028.93-NODE-93-length-13909-cov-7.146672_pt1 | contig 13909 bp, 15 predicted proteins | sample MGYA00248895_ERZ501028 | MGnify/ENA primary metagenome ERZ501028 (study PRJEB25958, sample SAMN03398576) | human skin metagenome | study: EMG produced TPA metagenomics assembly of the Human Skin Microbiome Metagenome (human skin metagenome) data set.
TTGCTCTTCCGATCTAGGGCGGCCCCGTCCGTGCCCTCGGCGACGACGTCTGGACCCACCTGAGCCCGGTGCCGGCCCCGCGCCTGCCCACCGCCCCCGCCCCGACCCGTTTCCAGGAGGACTGAGTGTTCACCGGCATCGTCACCCATCTCGGCACCGTCGTCGCCCTCGAGCACGACGCGGCCGCCGACACCGCCCTGCTGACCCTCGACGCCGGCGGCGCCCTCGACGGGCTGCCCGCCGGCGGCTCGCTCGCCGTCGACGGCGTGTGCCTCACGGCCCTCGACGGGCCCACGGAGCGCCCCGGCGTGTTCCGCGCCGACCTCATGGGCCAGACGCTGCGGATGACCAGCCTCGGCGACCGCGCCCCGGGGGACCGGGTCAACCTCGAGCGCTGCCTGCGCCCCACCGACCACCTGGACGGGCACGTGGTCCAGGGCCACGTGGACGGGACCGGCGAGGTCCTCGCGGTCACCCCGCACGGGGCCTGGACCACCCTGCGCATCGGCCTGCCCGCCCGCCTGGCCCGCTACGTCCCCGCGCAGGGGGCCATCGCCCTGCAGGGCGTCTCCCTCACCGTCACCGCCGTCTCCGACCCGGGCGCGGCCGCGCACTGGTTCGAGGTCGGCATCATCCCGGCCACGCTCGAGGCCACCACCCTGGGCGTCCTGCGGCCGGGCGACCGCGTCAACCTCGAGACCGACGTGCTCGCCCGGTACGCCGAGCGTCTCGCGCTCATCCCGTCCGCCCCCGCCGCACCCACCGAGGAGGCCCGTCCGTGAGCGAGCACATCCGTCTGGACCCCGTCCCCGCGGCGATCGCCGCGATCGCCGCCGGCCGGCCCGTCGTCGTCGTGGACGACGCCGACCGCGAGAACGAGGGAGACCTGATCTACGCGGCCGCCCTGGCCGCCGACGAGGTCACCGCCTTCACGGTGCGCCACACCTCCGGCGTCATCTGCGCCCCCATGCCCGCGCCGTGGGCGGACCGGCTGGAGCTGCCGCCCATGACCACCGTCAACGAGGACCCCAAGGGCACCGCCTACACCGTGTCCGTGGATGCCGCCGCCGGCGTCACCACCGGCATCTCCGCCGCCGACCGCACGCAGACCCTGCGCGTGCTTGCGGGGGAGGAGTCGACCCCCGGTGACCTGACCCGGCCCGGTCACGTGTTCCCCCTGCGCGCCGTCCCCGGCGGCGTCCGGGCCCGCCGCGGCCACACCGAGGCCGGCGTCGAGCTGTGCCGCCTGGCCGGCGTCGCGCCCGTGGCCGCCATCGCCGAGCTCGTCCACGACGACGGCACCATGATGCGCCTGCCCGCCCTGCGGGAGTTCTCCGACGAGCACGGCCTCGCGCTGATCTCCATCGAGGACCTCGTGGCCCACCTGGAGGAGACGACGCCGGCCCTGACCGCCGTCCCCGCCGAGGCCACCCTGCCGACCCGGCACGGCCTGTTCCGCGTGAGCGTGCACGTGGACGCCGAGACCGGGGCCGAGCACCTGCTGCTCGTGGCGGGGGAGACCGACCCGGAGCGTCCCCTCACCGTCCGCGTGCACTCGGAGTGCCTCACCGGCGACGTCCTCGGCTCCCTGCGCTGTGACTGCGGCCCCCAGCTCGAGGACGCCCTGGCCCGCGCGGCGACCGAGGGCGGCGCCGTCCTCTACCTTCGGGGCCACGAAGGACGCGGCATCGGCCTGGCCAACAAGATCCGTGCCTACCGGCTCCAGGAGGAGGGGATGGACACCGTCGAGGCCAACCTCGCCCTCGGTCTGCCCGCCGAGGCGCGCGACTGGGCCGGGGCCGCCGCCGTCCTCACGGCCGCCGGCCATCGGCGCATCCGCCTCGTCACCAACAACCCCGCGAAGGTCGCGGGGCTGCGGGCGGCCGGCATCGACGTCGTCGAGCGTGTCCCGGCCCCCACGCCCGTCACCGAGCACAACGTCGTCTACCTGCGCACCAAGCGGGACCGGATGGCCCACGCCCTGGCGGATCGCGTGCTCGCCCCGCCGACGGCCACCGGTGGCCCCGCCACGCCGGTCGATGACCCGACCACCGACCCGACCCACCCCACCCACCAGGAGGACACCCCATGAGCGGCGCCGGAGCCCCGACCTTCACCCCCGACCCCGCCGCTGCGAGCGGCCTGGACGTGGCGATCGTCGCCGCCCAGTGGCACACGGAGATCATGGACGGGCTGATCGCCGGGGCGCAGGCCGCCGCGGCCGACCTGGGCCTGAACCCCGCGCTCGTGCGCGTGTCCGGCACCGTCGAGCTCACCGTCGCTGCGGCGCGGCTGGCGGAGCGCTTCGACGTCGTCGTGGTCCTCGGCGTCGTGGTGCGCGGGGACACCCCGCACTTCGACTACGTGTGCCAGTCCGTGACCCAGGGCGTGACGGAGGTCTCGGTGCGCACAGGCGTTCCCGTGGGCTTCGGCGTGCTCACCGTGGACACCGAGCAGCAGGCCCGCGACCGGGCGGGCCTGCCCGGATCCCGCGAAGACAAGGGCCGCGAGGCCCTCGAGGCGGCGGTGCTCACCGAGCTCGCCCTGCGCTCGGTCACGCCGCGGGACTGAGGGTGGCCGGGCGGGGCTGCCTGGTGAGCCGGCTGCTCTTGACGGGGACCCTGTCCCAGGGGCCGGTGGGGGTGAGCGCAGGCCGGTCAGCCGTGCCCGTCCGGAACGCCGGCAGCCGCTCGCCGTCATGGATGGGCTCATCAGGGCCTCCCAGCCGGGGGACCCGACGGTCGAGGCGGAGAGCGAAGCCCCCGCCCATCGGCTCGGACTATCGAGATCACATCGCTCCCAAGGATCAGACCGTCGCAGTCGAGGAGCGGCGCGAGACCGGGCTGTTGCTCACCCCCCTGGTGCCGGCCCGCTCCATCGTCCCCAAGGCGCGTCTGGCCTGCGACTGGCTAGGCCGCTACGAGAAGGGCGAGCCCCCAAGTCCCGGCCCCCGGAGCGGTGATCCCCGCAGAACCGGCAACAGCCTCGGACCCGACCAGCGGGTACGCGCCCCTGGCCCGGCGTGGGGCGCCGACCGTGGCGCTGAACGTGCGGGTGCCCGAAGCGATCCGCGACGTGGTGCGTCGAAAGGCCGCAACGAACGCGGCAACGCCCGGCCAAGCAGCAGTCATCGAGGCCTTGGTCCGCCCGCACCTGATGCACTGACCGGTGCGACAGGTCGAGGGGTCTGAGCTGATCCTCCAGGCCATCGGCGACGCCTATCCCTTCCAGGGCTGAGGACCCCTGTGCGTCCTGGGTGCTGGCCCCGTGTTCCCTGCGCAACGTGGGCAGGCTGAAAGGCGTCTGCTACAAACCCTGCTGGGGCCGGTGCTGTGGCGCGCTGATTGACGTCAGTCTTCGGCCGTCTGGCTGTGACTGTTGCAGGTATGTGGCGGCATTCTTGCTGAGATACGTGGCGGCAAGGACCGTCCATCCAGGAACGACACTGTTCGCAAGCTGGGGCCAGCAACGATCGCCAGGACGTCGGCATCGACAATGCCCGGAGATCTCTTTGTGGTGGTGGCCGCCGATCAGGAAGCGTGGTTAGAAACCGAAGGCCCCGCCGCTGACCAGGATGAAGAAACCCAGGCCGATCAGCACGATGGGGAACAGGATGTGTTCCCAGCGCTCCAGGACCTCAGCGATCGGTCTGCGGGTGGCGACGAACTTGGCCAGGCCCACCAGCACCGCGACCAGGGCCAGGAACACGATGCAGTAGGCAGCCACAGCCCCCGGGCCGACGCTGAGGAAGACCGGGGCGTAGACGCCGATGTTGTCCCCGCCGTTGGCGAAGGTCACCCCGGCCACGGTCCAGACGGCGACATTCTTGCCCTCGATCTTGGCGTCATCATCGTCTTCGCCTCTGCGCCACCCCTGCCAGGCCGCCCACACTCCCAGGCCCAGCGGGATGAGCCCGAAGTAGGGGATGACCCCCGGAGGCAAGAACGCGCCCGCGCCCAAGGACACGAGCACTGCCGCACCCAGGATGCCGGCGAAGCCGAGGTACTGGCCGACCAGGATTCGGACGGTGGTCCCACGCTGGCCCGCACCACGGCCGAAGAACAGGGATAGCACGATGAGGTCGTCGATGTTGGTAACCAGGAACAGACCGATCGCCTGGAGGGCTGAGGACAGGATCACGCGCCCACCCCCTTCTCGCAGCAGCCGGGCACGGAGCAGGCCGGGTCCAGGCACGGGGCACTCTCATCCACCGCGAGGGTGACCTCGACCAGAGCAGTCAGCGCCCGCGCCAGGTGTGCATTGGCGATCTCGTACCGGGTCTGGCGGCCCTCGGCAACGGCGACCGCGATCCCGCAGTCTCGCAAGCACGCCAGGTGGTTCGACACGTTCGACCGGGTCAGCCCCAAGTCCCGCGCCAGTTCGGCCGGGTATGCCGGCCGTTCCAGCAAGGTCATCAGGATCCGCGACCGGGTGGGGTCGGCCATCGCCCGGCCCAACCGGTTCATCACGTCAACACGAGAGGCAATAGTCAGCATTCACTGAACTATACAGTATGAGCTGAACTTACAGTGTCGCCTCGTAAAGCTATGCCCCAGCGGGGCGGCACAGAACGTCGTGCCGTCCCGCTGTTTGCTCATCGGCCGACGGACAGCTCGGTCAGTTGCGGGCTGCTGCAGCAGGCGTCGCCGGCTGGGGCTGGGGCGTCGCAGCTGCCGCCGAGGTCGGTGGTGCATACGCCGGTCTCGGGTAGTTCGAGGTGGACTGCGTCGGCTGCTTTGCGGTCGCCGGCCAGGGCTGCCGCGATGGAGCGGACCTGTTCGTAGCCGGTGGCCATGAGGAAGGTGGGGGCGCGGCCGTAGCTCTTCATCCCCACGATGTAGAAGTTCGTCTCCGGGTGGGCGAGGACTCGCTCACCGTGAGGCTCGACGGATCCGCAGGCGTGGAACTCGGGATCGATCAGCGGCCCCAGCTGGGACGGTGCTTCGACGGCCGGGTCCAGGGCCAGGCGGAGTTCGGAGAGCATTCCGAGATCAGGGCGGAACCCGGTGGCGGGCACCAGCACATCGACGCTCACTTCTCGCTCCCCGTCCGGGGTCACAGCGTGGACGGTCAGCGTGTCGTCGGCTCTGAAGCGAGTGATGGTGAAGGAGGTGAGGACCGCGATGCGTCCGGAGTCGACCAGCTGGCGCAGTCGCGAGCCGAGCGCTCCTCGGGCTGCGAGTTCGTCCTGGTCGCCGCCCCCGTAGACGCGGGTGAGGTCTGCGGTGCGAGCGGCCCACATGATGGTGGTGTCGGCCTCCAGGTCCGCGAGGTCCAGCAGGGTGTTGGCGGCTGAGTGGCCGGCACCGGTCACCATGACTCGCTTGCCGGCGAAGCGGTCACGGTCGCGGCCCTGCACGTCAGGCAGCGGCGCGGTGATGTGGCCCGCGGCGCGGGCCTGCTGCTCGCCGGGAGCAAGGAGCCCGGCCTGTCCGAGCGGGTTGGGCGTGGACCAGGTGCCGGAGGCGTCGATGACGGCCGAGGCGAGGACATCGTCGATGTGCCCGTCAGCGGTCTCGATTCGGACGAGGAAGGGGGTCTCCTCGCGGCGTGCGGTGCGGGTCTTGTCGATGCCGGCGCGGGAGACGGCGCTGACCCGCGCCCCGTAGCGGATCGACTCGGCGAGCTGGGGAAGCTGCGCGAGCGGTTCGAGGTAATGCTCGCGCAGTTCGTGACCGGTCGGGAGAACGTCGGCGTCGGGTGCGGTCCAGCCGGCAGCTTCGAGGAGACGCTGTGCGGCGGCGTCGAGGTTGTACTGCCACGGCGAGAAGAGCCGCGTGTGCCCCCACTCGGCGATCGCGGCTCCTGCCGCGGTCCCGGCCTCGAGGATCAGGAACGGCAGGCCGCGCTCAGAGAGGTGGGCGGCGGCGGCCAATCCGATGGGGCCGGCGCCGATGATGGCCACGGGATGTGAGTTCGTTGCGGTGGTCAAGATGATGAGTCTCCTTGCTGCGGGGCGGTCAGTTCGCGGTGCCGGTGAGGTCGGTCAGGAGCTTGCGGACTTGGGTGTCGATGTCGTCGCGGAGCAAGCGCATCCGCTCCATCCCTTCGATGCCGCGCTGAGAGGGCTCATCGGTGTGCCAGGTCGTGACCGGCGCGGTCATGCCCTCGACGGGTTTGATGACGGCTTCGTCGCCGATGACGATCACGTGGTCGACGCTTCGCAGCAGCTCGGGGGTGACCGGCTGCGGGACGGCGGAGGACATGTCCGCGCCGACCTCGGCGATCGCCTCCGCGGACTGGGCGTTGAGGGCGGTGCCCGGGCGGGTGCCGGCGGAATGCACGTCGACCTCATCCCCGGCGTGATGGCGCATGAGGGCGGCGGCCATCTGGGACTTGCCGCCGTTCTTCACGCAGACGAACAGGACGGAAGGGCGCTTCGTGGTCATGGCGAGGGGATCCTTCTGTGGGGTCATCGGGTGGGGGCGGTGGTGTCGCCGGGGAACAGGCGCCGCCCCATAGCGAGGGCGACGTAGACGAGGGCGACGAGGACGGGGACTTCGATCAGCGGGCCGACGACGCCGGCGAGGGCCTGGCCGGAGGTGACTCCGAAGGTGCCGATGGCGACGGCGATGGCGAGCTCGAAGTTGTTACCCGAGGCCGTGAACGCGACGGTCGTGGACTTCGCGTAGTCGAGGCCGATCGCGCGGCCGAGCAGGAAGGACCCCAGGAACATGACGACGAAGTAGACCAGCAGCGGCAGGGCGATGCGGGCCACGTCTCCCGGTGCGGAGATGATCGCGTCGCCCTGGAGGGCGAACAGCAGCACGATGGTGAACAGCAGCCCGTACAGCGCCCAGGGACTGATCTTCGGGAGAAACCGCTCCTCGTACCAGGTCCGACCCTTGGCTCGCTCACCGAGGATGCGGGTCAGGAACCCTGCGACCAGCGGGATCCCGAGGAAGATCAGCACGCTGAGGACGATCGCGCCGATCGAGAACTCGGCCGACGTGGTCGGCAGCCCCAGCCAGGACGGCAGCGCCTGGAGGTAGAACCAGCCCAGGGCACCGAAGGCGATCACCTGGAAGACGGAGTTGATCGCGACCAGCACCGCAGCTGCTTCTCGGTCACCGCAGGCGAGGTCGTTCCAGATGAGGACCATCGCGATGCAGCGTGCGAGCCCGACGATGATCAGGCCGGTGCGGTACTCCGGAAGGTCGGCCAGGAAGATCCAGGCCAGGGCGAACATGAGTGCCGGGCCGACGATCCAGTTCAGCACCAGCGAGGTCACCAGCAGGCGTCGGTCCGCGCCGATGCGCCGGGTCTCGTCGTAGCGGACCTTCGCCAGGACCGGGTACATCATCACCAACAGTCCGATCGCAATGGGCAGGGACACGGATCCGATCTTCACCGCTTCCAGCGCGGTGTTCAGGCCGGGGATGAACCGCCCCAGCAGGAGACCCACTGCCATGGCGGCCAGGATCCACACCGGGAGCCAGCGATCAAGGAAGGACATCTCCTTCATCACGCGGGGCTGCTCCACATCCTTGGTGGTCGTACTCATAAGGGGGGCTGAACCTTCCATCGACGGATATCGATGCGAACGCTATGCTTCACATCGATGACTGTCAATGTAAGGTGGGGGCATGTCCACGACGACCGCGATCACAGCTGCCGGGCTCGAGACGATGAACGGCCCTGAGGAGTGCTGCAGGCTCTCAGCGGGGCCCGTCGACAGCGTCGAGGCCGAGAGGATCGCGTTCTTGCTCAAGGCGCTTTCCGATCCGACCCGTCTCCGGCTTCTATCCCATGTCGCTGCTCAGGGTTGCAATTCGGTCTGCGCCTGTGATCTCACCGAGCCGCTGGGCATCAGCCAGCCGACCGTGAGTCACCACATGAAGAAGCTCGTCGACGCTGGCCTGCTCACGCGCGAGCAGAAGGGCCGCTGGGCGCACTACTCCGTTGTGCCGTCGGCCTTCGCCGAGCTCCGTTCCTTCCTCGACATCGCCTGAACCCCCGCCGCCGACTTTGGAGATCCTCCTGACCGCACGGCCCAGTGTCCTGTTCGTCTGCGTCCACGACGCCGGTCGTTCGCAGATGGCAGCCGGCTGGCTTCGTGAACTCGCCGGCAACCGCATCAAGGTCCGCTCCGCCGGTTCCGCACCCGCCGACACGATCAACCCCGCAGCCGTGGCCGCGATGGAGATGTCGGGATCGACCTCTCCCACCAGACGCCCAAGATTCTCACCCCGGAATCCGTCCAGGCCTCCGACGTCGTGATCACTATGGGCTGCGGTGACGCCTGCCCGTTCTACCCCGGAAAGCCTTACGAGGATTGGCAGCTCGACGATCCGGCCGGCAAGGGAATCGACGAGGTCCGCCCGGTTCGCGACGAGATCCGCGCCAGGGCCGAGGAGCTCATCGCCAGCCTCCGCCCCTAGGGCGCCGGCGACCCCCGCAGCACGGCGCCGCCGCCATGACACACCCTCGCCGGCGGCCCGCCTGCTGAGCCTTGATCACGCCCTACACACCAGTGCCAGCGACCTCGCCCACCGGGATCCCCGCCAAATTCCGGAACCGCGCTCTCCCCATGCGTCCCACTAGGGGGAGGCCGAGCGCAACAGTTACGCAGTAGTCATTTACGGTTATCGTTAAGGTCCGTTCGCGGACTCTTGCGACACATCCGTCGCACTGGGCATACCCCTTTACACACCCCGCCGCCCACAAGGCCATCACGTCAGTCACGGCCCCGGCCCGGGCTATCGGACAGAAGTGTCGGAGGGTCTATGACGTGGTGGGACTGACTGTCGGGGACCTGCAGGTCAGCCCCGGTGTGAGTCGGCCGACGCCCCGCACGGCGGTGCACCGGTTCGCGTCTGGGCGAGCATGGCGGCCCGTCACCCGGTCTGCGGACCAAGGCCCACGAGGATCTCCAGCTCCGAAAGCCAGCCGTCAGGGCCGGGCGGCTCGGGGCTGTAGCGGGCCTCGTAGGAGAACATCGGTGCCCCTGGGGCCGGAGGGAAGAAGGACGTGCCTGCGGCGCTGGGCTCCTCCGGGACCTGGCTGAACATATCGGCTCTGCCGGGCAGCCGGTCTATCTCCACGAGCTGCGCAGCACCGGGAACACGCTCCCATTCCACGCCTTCCACCGCGTTGCCCCATGCCTCCGCCATCGGGAGTGGATCTGTTGCACCCGTTGCAGCCGGGCGCTTACTCGGCGGGCAGGGCGGGATGGGTCTCCGTCATCGTGATGGGTCGTGATCCAGTCCACGGGCCCGAGCGCGGGATCCTGGTCCTCATCCGAGAAGGGGAGAAGGACCATGTCGACGATTTCTCCCACGAGGATCCGCTCGCCGCAGCATTCCTGTTCCCCGTCGGCGACGTAGGCGCGGCTGCGACGCCCGGCGGTGATCTCCATACCCTGGAGCCTAGGTCGGGGGCTCGGGAAGTCGACGAGATGGATGCGTGCGTCGCGGAAGATATCTGGTGCGGTGGGCCCGGGCGGCCGCCCGGAGGATGACCGAGTCTCTTGGATTCGTCCTGGAGCCGCGGTGCTTCGCGCTCGAGCCCCCGATGGGATAGGAGGAGCGTGCAGACATGTCAGGGGAGGACGCTGGGCGGCCGGGGCGTCCCACGTGGGCTCACAGGTGCAGCGCGGGGCGAAGACCCCGCCGTCCCGTCCGTCACAATGACCGACTGCGGTCCGGGCTGGAGGGGCCGGGTCGCTAGGGTGGTCCCGTGAAGACCTTCGACGAGCTGTACGCGGAACTGACGCGCAAGGTGCAGGAGCGCCCCGAGGGCTCCGGCACCGTGGCCCAGATCGACGCCGGCGTCCATGCGATCGGCAAGAAGGTCGTCGAGGAGGCGGCCGAGGTCTGGATGGCCGCCGAGTACGAGTCGGATGAGGCCGCCGCCGAGGAGATCTCTCAGCTGCTGTACCACGTGCAGACCATGATGATCGCCCGCGGCATCAACCTCGAGGACGTCTACCGCCACCTCTGAGGCCGCCGGCCCCGTTCCCCGCCCGCCCCACCGCATCCCCGAGGAGACCGACGCGTGCTGCGCATCGCCGTTCCGAACAAGGGCGCCCTCGCCGAGGCCGCCCGTGAGATCCTGCAGGAGGCCGGCTACCGCCAGCGCCGCGACTCCCGCGAGCTGGTGCTCGTGGACCCCGAGAACCAGGTGGAGTTCTTCTACCTGCGTCCCCGGGACATCGCGGTGTACGTGGGCAAGGGCACCCTCGACGTCGGCCTCACCGGGCGGGACCTGTTCCGCGACGCCCAGGTCGAGGGCACAGCGGAGGAGATTATGGCGCTGGGCTTCGGCCGGTCCGTGTTCCGACTGGCCGCGCCCGTGGGCACGTTCGCCTCCGAGTCCGAGCTGGCCGGCCGGCGCATCGCCACCAGCTACGACGGGCTGCTGCACGCCTACCTGGAGCGCACCGGCCTCGACGCGGAGGTGGTCCACCTCGACGGCGCCGTGGAGTCCTCCGTCAAGCTCGGTGTGGCAGACGCGATCGCCGACGTCGTGGAGACCGGCAGCACCCTGCGCGCCGCCGGCATGGAGGTCTTCGGCGAGCCCATCCTCGACTCGGAGGCCGTGCTGATCGGCCGCGCGGGGGAGCGCCCCGAGGGTCTCGACGTGCTGCTGCGGCGCCTCAAGGGCGTGCTCGTGGCCCGCCGCTGGGTCATGATCGACTACGACATCCGTCGTGACCTGCTGGAGGCGGCCACCGCGGTCACCCCGGGGCTGGAGTCACCGACGGTCTCCCCGCTGCGGGACGAGACGATGGTCGCCGTGCGCTCCATGGTCCGCAAGCCGGACGCCAACCGCGTCATGGACGAGCTGTACGCCCTGGGCGCCCGCGGCATCCTGATCTCCGCGATCCACGCGATCCGCCTCTGACGGCCCGCGCCGTCCCGCCCGAGCCCCCCGAGACGAAGGAGCCGACGTGAGCCTCGCCGTGCGTGTCATCCCCTGCCTGGACGTGGACGCCGGGCGCGTGGTCAAGGGCGTGAACTTCGAGAACTTGCGCCACGCGGGTGACCCGGTCGAGCTCGCCCGTCGCTACAACGCCGCCGGCGCCGACGAGATCACGTTCCTCGACGTCACCGCCTCCACTTCGGACCGCGCGACCACCTATGACGTCGTGACGCGCACGGCCGAGGAGGTCTTCATCCCGCTGACCGTGGGCGGCGGTGTGCGCACCGTCGAGGACGTGGACCGGCTGCTGCGCACGGGGGCGGACAAGGTCTCCGTCAACACGGCGGCCGTGGCCCGGCCCGAGGTGATCACGGAGATCACCCGACGCTTCGGGTCCCAGGTCCTCGTGCTCTCCCTCGACGCCCGGCGCACGGCGGACCCGGGCTGCGCCTCCGGCTACGAGGTCACCACCCATGGCGGCCGCCGGGGCACCGGCATCGACGCCGTCGCCTGGTGCCGGGAGGCCTCCGAGCGCGGGGTGGGGGAGATCCTGCTCAACTCGATCGACGCGGACGGCACCCGCGAGGGCTTCGACCTGGAGATGATCCGGGACGTGCGCGCCGTGACGCGCGTGCCGCTGATCGCCTCCGGCGGCGCCGGCGAGCCCGAGCACTTCCCGCCCGCCGTCGCGGCCGGCGCGGACGCCGTGCTCGCCGCCTCCCTGTTCCACTTCGGCCCGGACGACATGCTCGCCCGCGTCAAGGACGCCCTGCGGCAGGCGGGGCACACCGTCCGCTGACCCCGGCGGCCACGCCCCGCTCCGGCTCCCTAGACTGGACCTCCATGAGCATCTCCCCGCCCGACGACCTCGTGGCCTCCGTGACCTTCGACGACCGTGGCCTGGTGCCCGCCATCGCCCAGCAGGAGGGCACCGGCGAGGTGCTCATGATGGCGTGGATGAACGAGGAGTCCCTGCGCGCGACGCTCGAGACCGGCTGGGCCACCTACTGGTCCCGCTCGCGCGGCGAGCTGTGGCGCAAGGGGGAGACCTCGGGCCACCTGCAGCGGGTGCGCGCGGTCCACGCGGACTGTGACGGCGACACCCTGCTGCTCACCGTGGACCAGACCGGCCCCGCCTGCCACACGGGCACCCGCACCTGCTTCACCGGCCGCGAGCTCGTCATGCCGCCGGCCGCCGTCGACCCCGAGGAGGCCGCCCGATGACCGCCGCCACCACTCCCTCCCGCGCGGAGTTCCTGCGTCTGGCGGACACCGCCCGCGTGATCCCCGTGGTCCGCACGGTGCTGGCGGACGGCCTCACGCCGCTGGCGATCCACCGGCGCCTGGCCGGCTCCCGCCCCGGCACCTTCCTGATGGAGTCCGCCACCCCGGGCGCGGCGTGGTCCCGGTACAGCTTCATCGGGGCCGGCTCCGCCGTCACCCTGACCTCGCGGGACGGCGAGGCGCACTGGCAGGGCACCCCGCCCGAGGGGCTGCCCACGCAGGGCCGCGCCCTGGACGTGCTCGCGGCGTGCCTGCGTCTGCTCCGCACGGACGTGCGCGCCGAGGTCGGAGGCGTTCTGCCGCACCTCGTCTCCGGCATGGCCGGCTTCCTGGGGTGGAACACGGTCCGCGCGTGGGAGCGCCTGCCGCATCCGCCCGAGGACCACCTCGGCCTGCCCGACCTCGCGATGAACCTCGTCACCGACCTGGCCGTGCACGATGCGATGGACGGCACCGTGACGCTGATCGCCAACGCGGTGAACGGCAACGGCCTGGCCACCGGCGCGGACCGCGCCTACGACGACGCGCTCGCCCGCCTGGACGCCATGGTCGAGCGCCTGGCGGCCCCGGCCGCGGACCCGGTCAGCGATGTCCCGCGCCGCTGGCTCGAGGCGGACGCGGACGAGGTCGCCGCCCAGGCCGAGGACCGGTGGGGTGCCGAAGGCTTCCGCGCGGCCGTCGCGAAGGCCCAGCGGGCGATCCGCGACGGCGAGGTGTTCCAGGCCGTCGTCTCCCGCCGCCTCTCGGTCACCACGGACGCCACCGGTCTGGACGTGTACCGCGTCCTGCGCATGGTGAACCCGAGCCCCTACATGTACCTCTTCTCCTTCGAGACCCCGGACGGGGAGCCGTACGAGATCGTGGGCTCCTCGCCCGAGGCGCTCGTCACCGTGCGGGACCGCCGCGTGGTCACCCATCCGATCGCCGGCTCACGGCGGCGCGGGGCCACCGAGGAGGACGACCGCCTCCTCGGCAAGGACCTGGTGGAGGACGAGAAGGAGCGGGCCGAGCACCTGATGCTCGTGGACCTCTCCCGCAACGACCTCTCGCGCGTGTGCCGCCCCGGCACCGTCGAGGTCACCCAGTTCATGGAGCTCGAGGCGTTCAGCCACATCCTCCACCTGGTCTCGCATGTGGAGGGCCGCATGCGCGACGACGTCGACGCGCTCGACGTCCTCCGCGCCGCCTTCCCCGCCGGCACGCTGTCCGGCGCCCCGAAGCCCCGCGCCCTGCAGCTGCTGGACGAGTGGGAGCCGACCGAGCGCGGGCCCTACGGCGGCGTCGTCGGCTACTTCGACCTGGCGGGCAACATGGACATGGCGATCAACATCCGCTCGGCCACGCTGCACCGCGGCCAGGCGCACGTGCAGGCCGGCGCCGGCATCGTCGCCGACTCCGATCCCGACGCCGAGACCGCCGAGACCGTCACCAAGGCGACGGCGCCGCTGCGGTCCGTGCTGACCGCGGGCGAGCTGGGGCAGGCGTGATGCGCCGCCGCACCGTGGTCCTCGCCGCGCTGGCCGCCGGCGCGCTCGTGCTGCTCACGGCGGGCCGCACCTGGGTGACCGCCACGGGCCTGTCCGGCGGGATCGCCTCCGAGGCGACGACGTCGGGCGGCGCCGCCGCGCCCGTCACCACCGCCATGGCCCTGGTCGTGATGGCCGGTGCCCTCGCCCTGACCACCGCCCGGCGCCTCGGCGCCGTGATCGTCGGCGTGCTCATGGCGCTGGCCGGGGTCGTGATCGCCTCGACCTCGGTCACC
>ERZ501028.95-NODE-95-length-13516-cov-5.701508_pt1 | contig 13516 bp, 6 predicted proteins | sample MGYA00248895_ERZ501028 | MGnify/ENA primary metagenome ERZ501028 (study PRJEB25958, sample SAMN03398576) | human skin metagenome | study: EMG produced TPA metagenomics assembly of the Human Skin Microbiome Metagenome (human skin metagenome) data set.
GGCTGGTTTGTTGGTTTTGCCCCGGTCGAAAACCCGCAAATTGCCATTGCCGTCATCGTAGAAAACGGTCGGCATGGTGGCTGGGTAGCACCGATTGTGCGTAAAATGATGGATTATTGGCTCATTGATAAAATCAAAAAACCGATTGTGCCACCGTCGCCTGAAGAACTTGCCAAAATCAACGCCGAAAAACAAGCCGCCAAATTGCAACGGGCAGCGTTAGTTTTGTCGGGTAAACCTATTATCGCAAAACCCAATACCGCCAAACTCCCTGCGGTGGGTGGCGCTGACTAACGTAATGTAGATGTCCAAACTATGACTTTCAAACTATGACTTCCAAACACTGATTTCCAAATTATGATGTTTAAAATTAGCAAACGACCCAATAAAGCGACCAAATCCCCGCCAGTTTCTCACGTCCGTATCATCGGCGGCGAGTATCGGCGGCGTTTGGTGGCGTTTATTGATGCCGATGGGTTGCGGCCGACCCCTGACCGTGTCCGAGAGACGCTATTTAACTGGCTTGCCGATGATTTAGTCAATGCCAAGGTACTAGATTGCTGTGCTGGTAGTGGGGTGCTCGGTTTTGAAGCCTTGTCGCGGGGTGCCAAGCAGTTAACTTCTATCGAGCCTAACCATGAGCAATGTAGGCAAATCAAAGCCACCCAAGCCATGTTAGGTATTGCTGATACAAAAATTGTGACAATGGAAGCTACGATACAACATGCCTTAACACAATTGGCAAACACCGAGCCTTTTGATGTGGTGTTTATCGACCCGCCTTATCAACTAGCGTTATGGGGGACAATTTTGCATGGGTTAATAAACCATCAGTTAATCCATCCGCAGTCATTACTGTATATCGAAAGCGATCAAGATCACACACAGTTGTTGGAATCATTCACCGCATCACTTGAGCCACTCAAATATAAAAAAATGGGGCAAATTTTTGCCGGCATTTATCAGCTCAAAGCGCTTTAATTCAAAGCATTTCAATTAAAAGCATTTTAATTCAAAGCCCTTGAACTTAGCCATTAAAAAACCGACTGGATTAACCGAGTCGGCAAATATAATAACCATTCACGCCCAATAGCAAACCCACTATTAGCTCTTAACGCATATACCCACTTGTACGGCAGAAGCGGACGGACAAAAATATTTCGATGACTGTCCTTTTAAGTTGTTAGCTTCATACAGATAGCTGACCCCCACCACCATCAAAAATGTCACCACGAGCGATAACATAATCACCAGTACAACACTATGAATGTTGATTTTGGAGTGATGGCGCGTCATTTCTACACTATCATCGGTGCCTTTAGTATCGTTCACTTGATGGATCATAACTTGTGTCCTAAAAAATTTGAAATTTAACTGTTTAAATTTCACTCTGTTACTTAGCAATTATCCCTATACGACATAGATTGAAACCTATGTCTAGTAGTGCTACAAAAGCAATTTACAAAGGTAATCAAACATTACATTTATCTTATAGTGATTACATTCTACACTGTATCTGTTACTAAATTATAACAATAATAAAAAAATTACACAATTGTTTTATCAGAAAAGTTCCTATTTGGTCATTTTTTGCGATTAATGGTATAGTGTCATCAAACACTTGAAAAAATTTTTATCCAAACTGGTTAATAATCAATTATCTAGCTAGAATCAATTAGCTAGTTAGCTAATTCCAAGAATCCGCTATTTATCTTTATGACTGAAAATAATAATGAAAAAAAATACACACAAGCAATGGCAAGCGCTGTTATCTGCCAAACCTATCTATCATGGCAATCATTTCACCCAATCCAAGACGTCAAGGACGGCATTTCATAAGGACTATGACAGGCTGGTTTTTTCGCAATCTTTTCGCCAATTGAATCAAAAAACCCAAGTGCATCCGTTAACCCATGAGATGGGTATTCATACCCGCTTAACCCATTCGCTTGAAGTGTCTTGTATTGGTCGCTCGCTAGGGATGATGAGCGCGGAGAAACTCGGTAATGACTTGCCAAGCGGCTTTACCATGTCGGATATGGGAGTCATTGTGCAGGCAGCTTGTTTGGCACATGACATCGGTAATCCCCCATTTGGGCATGCAGGTGAGCAGGCGATTCGAGATTGGTTTTTTCAGCCTGCGCAGCGCCAGTATCTAAGGCGGCTTACCCCACGCCAGCAAATAGATTTATTAGCGTATGAAGGCAATGCGCAAGGCTTTCGACTGCTGACCCGTAACGAGCATCATCCCGATGCAGGCGGCATGCGCTTGACAGCGGCGACGCTGGGCGCTTTTATGAAATACCCTTATCTTTCCACACCTATCAACCCAGTCAGCAACCCAGTCAGCGACAGTGACGCACTGCCCTCACCCTTAACGCTCAAAAAATTTGGCTGCTTTGAAAGTGAAGCGCCGTTTTTGCATGATTTGGCAGAGCAGCTGCAATTACCCAAAACCCAAAGGGGTTATGCGCGGCATCCATTGGCTTATTTGCTAGAAGCCGCCGATGACATTTGTTATGCGCTAATTGATTTGGAAGATGGGATTTTACTGGGTATGTTAGAGTATCATGAAGTTGAGCCACTGCTGCTCAAACTCGTCGGTAAACGGCTTGGCGTACCGCCTGAAGTCACGACCAATGCGCCTATCAGCCAAAAATTAGCCGCGCTACGGGGTCGAGCAATGCGGCGATTGGTGGACAAAGTTACTGATGCCTTTGTTGCCAACCAAGCCGCATTATTGGCAGGTGAGCTGACGGGCAGCTTATTTGACTACTGCCCCAATAACGTACGCAGTAGTATCAGTGAAGCCAAAAGCCTAGCCCATACCCGTATTTTTCAACATCCAAGCAAAGTACGGGTTGAAATCATGTCAAACCGCTGTTTACATACGCTACTTGATGCGTTTATGCCGCTCGCGTTGACGGGTAATTCAGCAGACAGTATTGCTCAGTTTGAGCAATTACGACTGCTTAATCTATTAAATGCCCATTTAAGCAATGTTAGTCGGCAATTAGGGGATGATGTTTATCAAAATATGTTGTGTATTTTAGACATGCTGACTGGCATGAATGATCATGAAGCCTATCGGCTCGCGCAAGCGTTAAAGGGCAATTGGTCGGTGAATATTTAAACCTCATCGCTGAGCTTCAATCGTCAATCGTCAATCGTCAATCGTCAACGATTGTATATTTGGCGTTTTCGGCTTAGAATATTTTTCCTTATTTAACCCGCTGATTGGATACCTAATGACTAGCCGTGACTTGCAAAAACGCCAAACCCGTCAAGCCTTTTTTCAATCGGTGCTTCAGTTATCGAGGTCAGGGCATGCGTTTTCCTCGATTTCACTTCGTCAGATTAGCCGCGAAGTGGGCGTAGTGCCAACGGCTTTTTATCGACATTTTCAGGATATCGATGAGCTTGGCACCTGCTTAGTCAATGAAGAACTCGGTCACACGCTGCAAAGTCTGCGCGATCATTTGCAGCTGGGTCGCACCCGAACGCATGAAGGTCAAATTGCCTCAAGCGTGGGTTTCTTTTTGGAAAGTGTCGAGCACGCATCATTGCACTGGCACTTTATTGTCTCTGAACGCTATGGTGGCAACCAAGCTGTGCAAAATGCACTCGATGAGCAAATCAGCTTGTTTGCGCAAATCATGACCGATGATTTGGCGATTCAGCCTGCCTTTGGACATTTAAATCAAGAAGTACGCTTGTTGATTGCAGATATGGGCGTGAATATGTATTTTTCTTGGGTGTATAAATGGCTCAAATTTGACCCCACAGAGATACAAGGTAAACAAGAGTATCTCAATCGCTGTATCAAACAGGCGCAAGTGCTGTTTTATGGTGTGCGTAATTGGTGTCCTTAACCAAAACTTAAGCTAAAAAACAGTAAAACCAAAAAACCGTGAAACCAAAAAAGGCTGAGCATTAACTCAGCCTTTTTACTGTTTATCAACCCATTAATAGCGCCAGTTATAAATCAAATCGACAGAGTTATTGATGGCAGATTTAGACTCAATATACAAGCGTCTTGTTAATTGATAACGCATACTGAGCTCAGGCTGCGAGGTGAACACGCCTACCCCATAACGTATAAACAAGTCTGGGGTGATATACCCCGTTAGACTGACCAAGGTGTCATTGCCCGAGCCATTGGCGTCTAACGTTAAACGCTGCAACCCAAATGCCTGACCAATTTGGTTGGTAAATTTGCGCGTTCCGCTTAAGCCATAACTTAACCCTGCTGCGGCAATGGTATTGTTGACGCGATTTCTAAAGTCTTGTTCGTTGGTAGTTTGACCTGAATGGTTATTTAGGCTACCCGTCACCAACGCATTCATCGCCTGCTGTTCACTAAGTCCGCCATTATTAAACACGGTGATACTTGGCGCACTGGCACTACCTTTGACTTTGACACCCACTTGTACGCCTTGCACGTCTTTTACTGCCTCTACGTTTAGCAGTGGTTTCATCACTTCACCATTGAACCGAACTTGCGCAAAGTTTAGATTCAAGCTTTGCCCAAACACTTCGACTTTTGAGCGGCGTGATACTTGCACCACCCCTTCTGCTTTCATCGTACCTTGACCGCGCTGGGTGATATGCAGCGCACCCGCCAATGGTAGCCGTGCCCCAAAACCTTGGAAGCTTACGCGCTCGCCGAGATCCACACCCACATCTGCGTTGATGCTCCAGGGTTGAGTGACTTTTAGCACATCATCAATCTGACCCATCAAGCGTCTATCAATCACGTTAACATCTGGGGATTTGCTCACCACACTGCCTGTGGTTTCAGGGGGGCGAATGGTGGCGCGAGGCACATCAATCACGCCGACGATATTCACGTAGCGCTGGCTCGGTTTGACAATCACATCAAAAATTGGATTAATAATGGCAGTAATCGCAGGCGGCTGGCTCACTTGCAGCGCTTTACCTTGCAGCTTCAGCTTGGCTTGCAACTCACGTGTCCAATCAACTGTACCGGTAATGGTGCCTTGACCATCGCCTGCACTGGCAAACGACCCGTCAATAGAGGCTTGATTGCCTGCCACGTGCGATAACACATTAATCTTATCAAAGCGCATCGGCACGCCTGTGATGCTAAGACCGGCATCTTGTAGCTCGATATCGCCCACAAATTTGGGCTGCATTAATGAACCACTGATTTTACCTGCCACTAGACCGTTACCTGTCAAACGTTCAAACGATGGGAAGAAAGGTTTAAATACCGCCAAGTCAATATCTTGAAAAACAACGGTGCCTGAAATCGGTTTTGACTGTATGTAGGGATTGACGGTGGCGTCCAAATAACCATTGCCCGCGCCATTGGCGGTTTTGATATCTGCACGAAGTTTTAGCCCTTCTGCGGTTGAACGGGCGATGACACTGATACGCTCATAGGCAATGGTCGTTGGATTTTCTTCAGGGGTTTGTGGGGCAGTACCAAATACCCCGTTATCGGTAAAGAAGCTGGCATTGATACTGGGTCGTTGGTTCTTCTGCCAATGAACGAGTGCGGTGCCGTTGAGTTTTCCTGACCAAGCGATATCACGCGGCATCACCACAGAGAAAATTTGGCTATCAATTTGTTGTACGCTGACATCGACATTGCCTTGCCCATTACTGACCACAAGGTTGTTTTTTAGACACAGACTGCCGTTTTGACCCACCATTTGCCAGCAGTGTGCCGCCATTTGTACATTCAGGTTTTGCCAGCCCAATAGCATTTGTGCGGGCTGTAGCTGTTGCAACTTGGCATATTTGGTACCAATTTGTCCATTACCGAGCAGACCCGACCACTGTTTTTTGGCAAGATCGATACGACCTTTGAGCGTCGCTTGTACTTGTCCTTTGGTACTATCTGCTTTGACATCCAAGGTGTGATTGTCTTGGGTACCGTTAAAATACAATTGCACAGAGCGCAGCGGTTGATTGGCGATGTTGATACCCGTTGCAGTCAATTGCAACTGACTGGGTGATTTGGCAAGATTGACCAATTTGCCGGTGACTTTGGCATCGAGTACCACAAAGTTTGGCAGTGAAATGTTACGCCCGACTAAATCCACATAGATGTTAGGCAGTGCTTGGTTGTTATCTTGGGTTAAGACAATACCGCCTTTAACGATACCTTTTAGCTGCGGCATTAGCTGATTGAGTGTGCTGATATCGACACTGGTCACTAGTTGATTTTGGTTGCCATTGGCGGTGATGCGATTGCTGCCCCATTGTACCAGCAGATTATTGGCTTGCAGACTTTCAATAAGACGGCGGATTTGTCCGTATTTTTGATTATTGGCGCTATTTTCAATGACTTGACGCAGACTACTTAGGTCTTTTGGCAAATTCAGTTTTGCGGTCAACTGACCCGTCGCCAATAACGGTTGGTTTTTTAGCCTGCCTGTGAGATTCATATTGGCGATATGAATGTACTGAGCGCCTGCCCGCCAATAGCCATCGGTATTGATGGTACCGGTGATTTGGCTTGGCAGACTTGGCACAAAATAGCTGGCATCAAAATTTTTCATATCAGCATTGATATGCCAGCCGGCACCATTACTCATATCAATGCTACCGTTGGCATTGATATAGCCTTCTTTACCTTGATGGCTAAATTGATTAATTTTAAGCTGTTGTGGCGTGCCTGCAATATCAAATTTAAACGAGCCTGCGGGTACGTTTGGCGCATTGAGGCTACCATCAAATTTGGCGGCGATATAGGATAACTTATTGCCGAGTAGATCGGCACGTACTTTGCCTGTGCCTTTTAACGCTAAGTGTTTTTTGCTATTGTTGGCGCCCAATAAATCCCCTGTCATGTCAATTTGGTTGATAGTGACATCATGACGGGTCACAACTGCTCGATTGGCTTGGCGAATACGTTGCAGGGTGCCGCTGGCAACCACATTGCCCGACAAGTCTTGCAGCGGGATGCTATTTAAAATGCTGTGGGCATTTAAATGATTGGTTTTGGCATTGATTTGCCAAGCTAACGGCTGATTGCCGCTGGCAAGTTTGATTTTACCATTGCCTGCCAAATTACCTGCCACGCCTTGATACAGCAATTGAGTGATGTCAACCAGCTGACCTGTTTTATTGACATCGACTTGGTAATTACCGCTTGGGGCTTGATTGAGCTTTAGTATATTGGCATTGACTTGCGCTTGTACACTGCTGGGTCGCTTGCCGTCTGCCGGCTGAAAAATCACCTGCGCTTTGCCATTGGGACTGTTAAGCTCGCCAATGCTCGGTAAATTGTGACGTATCAGCCGTTGCCAATTGGCATCGATAGTATAAGGTTTATGGTTGCCTTTGGCTTGTCGGATATCGGCATTGATAATTTCACCGTCATCTTGGCGCAGATTTGCCCGTACTTGCATCGGCAATTTATCGGTTGCCACATCATAGACGATGCCTAATTTGCCTGTTAAGGTCTCTGGCGCATAGGGGGCGATGTCTTTTGGCAACAACTGACGAATCTTAAAGCCATTCCCCGTATTCATGAGGGCAATACGGGTGCGGTCATGCCAATCAATCGTGCCTTGACTCGTCAATGTGCCTTGCGCGACCTTAGCCGTGAGGTATTCGATACTGAGTTTTTGATTGGCAATCACGCCGCGGCCTTGATAATGCCCATCGGGGATATCTTTGGCAGTCAAATCAGCATTGATACGCAGCTGGATATTATTGGTCACCCCGCTCGCAGTCGCTAAGCCATTTTTTAGATGGATGTTTTGACTGGTGGCATAGGGCAATAACACATCTTTCCATTCAAGTTTGGCATTAAATGGCGCGTTTTTATCCATCGGCTGCGCCGTTAAATGCCCAGTAACATCCGATTTATTGTATTTACTCTTTATATCCGCGGTCAAAAATTTCAAACTGCCTGTGGCATGGGTATCGAGCGCATCGACATACACTTTTGACAATGAATTGACGATGACCAGTCCTGTCACATCCAGCGGATAATCATGCTGCAGGTCAATTTTGCCTTTGATTTTATCAACGCTTAATAAATTGTTATACGCCAATTTGCCTTCGCCAACCGTGATTTGGGTATCATACCAAGTAAAATCTTGGATATGCGCTTGTTTAAAATCGATGGGGTCGCGGGTCACTTGCTGATAACGCACTAAATTCGCTTGTACGTCATCTAAGGTTAAGTTAACAGGCAGCGCAATGCGTGGGTAATCAAAGGGTTTATTGGAAGGTGGTTTTTTGTAGGTGATGACCATGCGATTGATGTTGGCTTCACGCAAATGCACTTGTTTATGGATGAGCGCGCGCCAGCCAATTTTGACATAGGCTTTATCAACGGTGACTTCAACATAATTTTTTGGCGGTTTACTAGGAATTTTAAGATCGTAAACCCAAATGCCATCGCGAAGATTGCCTTTGCCGTATGTTAGGCTGATACCTGTTTCTTGAACGATGGCATTGATAAGTAACCGTGTACCCCACGGGGTGCCGACGGCATAATAAGCCCCTAATAAAACTGCTATCAAAATAACGGCTAACACCATCACGATTTTGGTGACAAGACCCTGTCGATACCAGTGCCGAAGCCAACCCGCCTCTTCTTTTGCAGGGTCTAAATCTTCACCGTCTGGACTTTTAGTTTCTAGATTTTCAGTGTCTATTTTAGCGTCTAGGTCATTATCTACCAACGATTTATCGTCAGGCTTGGTGCCATCTTCGGGCAATGAGTCGTTGTTATTATCGTCTTTCATTAATATCGCAAATCAATCGTTGGCTAACTACAAAAACACAGGTTCTATGCGCTGTATATGGGCGGTATATTGGATAAACCTTACATACTAGCAAAGTTTTATCCAAAAATCTTAACTAAAAACCTTGCATAAAATAATGCCGTGATTTTTAGCCAAATTATTATAGCGGTGAACCGATAAAGAAGTGTAAACGGACATCGTTGTTATCCCCTGTCAGACCTTTTGCCACATCGAGCCGTACCAAGCCTATCGGTGATTGCCAGCGGATACCTGTACCGATACTGACCGCCGTTGCGTTATCATATTCGCCAGTCGTATCATACGCATTACCAAAGTCGGTAAACACAGCGCCACGAAAGCTCGGTCTAAACTCATAGTTATACTCTGCCGACCCTACTGCTAAGGCATCACCGCCGACTAAGAAATTTTCGCCGCCATAGGTCGGTCCTAAACTATCGGTGTTGTAGCCGCGGATACTAGAATCACCGCCTGCAAAAAAGCGTGAACGATAAGGCACATCATAAAAATCACCGCTATATAGATAACCCAAATCCAGTCGCCCAATCACTTGTTGTTTGTTATCTTTGCCAAAGGTATACATCCCCGTACCACCCGCACGTAGAATGGCCATATTGGTGTCACTCAGTGCCCCTTTAGCACCGACTTCAAGCGAATAACGTTGGCTATAACCCCACGTTGGCGTCAGCATATTGTCTGCTACTGTTTTATTAATTGCATAACCCGCTAACAAGGCTTGTTGGGTATAATCCGATGCGTAGTTGTTAAAAGGATAAGGCAAGCTATCGGTGCTATATTTTTCAGGATCGACTGTGAGTTTATCGCCGCGGTAGCGCAGTGAATAGGTGCGATTCCAACCACTATCATGATAAATATTGCGGGCGATACTGGCATAGACCGTGTCCGCTTCAAAGGTGTTGACTAGGTCATCAACTTCTTTGTGCTGATAGCCGACTGTGCCTGTCAGCTTATCGTTGAGGGGATGCTTGTAGGGTAAACTGGCATTAAATTCCACCGCTTGATCGACTTTAGATAATGCTACTGATGCCCCAGTCTGCAAGCCACTTCGGTTAACCAAGTTGTTTTGATATTTACCAGTCAAGCGCACGCCCACATCCGTTTCATAACCCAAACCCAACTGTGCCTCATGCGGCTTGGTGGCATTGAGTACCACATAGGTTGGGATTTGCTTTGTTTCATACACTTGTCGTGGCGTGAGCTTTGGTATGACTTGGTCTTCTCGTGGTTTAATGGGTAAGTCTTTGTCTTTATCCAGTTTTTTTGCCGTTTTACTGACCGCATTGGCAATGACCACCAGCGGATTTTTACTTTTATTTTCAGCCTCGGGTGATAACTCCATATCTTCGGGTGCGGCCAATAAGTTTTTGGCTTTTCGGCTGATGGCATTGAGACGTTGTTCGGTCGAGTCATCGACTTCAAATTGAATCGGCGCGATGTCATTGGGGTCTTGCACCTGATTGACGGTTTTTTGCGTCGTGCTATCGACAGTACCTGCGGATTGAAGTTCGGATGACTGACTTTGAGCTGAGTTACTTTGAGCTGAGTTGCTTTGAGATGCGAGACTTTGATCGGTTGAATTGGCGGATAAAATACCGGCGGATGTATCAGAAGTGTCCGCGGTATTGTCGGCTGTGGTATTGCTGCTGTTGGCATTGCTGAGCGTCGCCGAGCCCGATTGTTCAAATGCGATATCGCTTGCTGCTTCGTCCGATGGCATGATGACATCCACATCCACCCCATTAAAATAACGGGTGGCAGTCAAATTGTTGGTAAATTCGCTGACAAAGGGTTGATAGTAGGCATCGCCTTTTTGGTACGTCATTAAGGCTTTCATTAGCTTTGGCTTTAAAGGCAGTTTATCGGGGTCATCGGTCAAATTGCCTTGCTTATCAATGCTATATATTTTTATATCATCAAAGTGATAGCGAGTCTTTGTGTCATAAATTAGGTCAACATCGGCAGTATTGTCCGGCAAAATAATATCCACCGAACTATTGAGCCATTTGGCATCAAAGTAACCATTGGTCTGCGCGACGCCTTCAATCGTGGCCTTTGTGGCTTTATAGATACCATGACTAAACACATCCCCTTCTTTGGGCGGGATTTCTTTTTCAATCACAGGATACACCGGCAGCGCGTTATCGCCTTCTCCGCCTTCACCACGGATATCAATGATGCGATTTTGCACGATGACGGGTTTGCCGACCTCTAAGCTGACTTGGATATTGTCTTTGCCTAGATGTTTAAAAGCAATTTTAGTGTCATAAAAACCCACCGCCTCTGCCGCATCTTTGGCAATTTGGCGTAATTTGTTCACACTGGCATTAAAATCCGACACCGATTCGACGGTCACTTTTTCCAATGCTGCCTTGATATTGCGCGCAGGCTCAAGTTTGGCATCTGCATTGGCAAAGCTGATATCAATATAGTTGAGCCCTTCCCCGCGACCAATGATTTTGTTCTTCAAACGCGCCACGATGCCTTGCGACTCTGCGGTCACGGTTGAGTTGGCTTGTGGGGTGGTCAATGCCGTTGTTTGCTGTTGATAGGCGGGCAAGTAATCATTGGGATTGATGGTGTCGGTGGATTTGATATTGCTGGCATCATTGGCAACGCCTTGATTACTAACATTCTGATTAGCAACATTTTGGTTAGCGATATTTTGATTAGATAAATTGGTTTGCTCGCTCACCTTTTGATTAATCGCGTCGAAATTCTGCTTTTCGGTGGTTAGCTGCTCAGTGATTTGTGCTTGCGCCTGAGTGTTCACGGTTGCCCTGGGTGCAGGCTTGCTATTGTTGATTTGATTGGCAACCGACTGCGGCGTTGTTTGGTCTAATGCTTTACTGTAGCCGACACTAGGTTGGTTTTGTTTCAACGTCGCCACAGGTTGGTTAAAATTATTAAAGTCTGCCAAGGTCTGATTATCGAGTTGTTGACCAATTTTATCTTCAACGCGCTGCTGATTGAGTTGATACAGATAAGGCTGAGCAGTGTTGGCATCGGTAGTGATACTGTCTTGCGCAGTTGCCGCAGGCGTGGTATTTTGCGCCGTGCTACCCTTGCTGTCATTGGCGGTGGTCTGCGCTGCGCTGCTAGTGGTTAGCGTGCTATTCGTTGCTGAGCTATTAGCTGAACTACTAACAGTAGCTGGCATTGTTATTGTTGGCGTTTGTGCCCCCCAAGCAGGCACCACACCCATACCAACCAAGGTAATTGCCAAACGTATGGGGGTCAAGCGAAACAGCGAATGGTTTGATACGCTAGACTGGACGGGGCTTTGACGAGGATTTGACGGACAAGGATTTGACGATAGTAGAGAAATGGCATGAACAAAACTAAACGGGTTATCGGTCAATGCGATTGACGGACGATAGGGTAGCAAATTTATTGGTTTCATGATAAAAATCAAATCCTTGAGCGAGCACTAGGCGATTTTAGCATAAACATTTTACTAACCAAACATTTTCGCAACCCTTTGTAAAATATTTGTTAAGATAGGCATCATCAGACATTTCTAGGATTGCTCATGAGTACCCAATTTGCGCTTTTTAAATACAAACGGTTTAGCGCCATGTTTGCCACCCAGTTTTTAGGGGCATTTAATGACAATGTATTTAAGCAAGGTTTGATTCTAGTACTGACCTTTATGGCAGCGGCAAAATTGGGGATGCGTGTCAGTTTGCTCAACAATCTGGCGGCGATGCTATTTGTATTGCCGTTTTTTTTGTTTTCCGCCTTGGCGGGTCAAATTGCTGATAAATATGAAAAATCTTGGCTGACAAGGCTGATTAAAATCCTTGAAATCGTCATCATGGTAGTTGCCGCATTTGGGTTTGTGTTTGAGATTTATCCGCTATTATTTGTTGCGTTATTTTTGATGGGCACCCATTCGACGTTTTTTGGTCCTATCAAATATGCTTATCTACCCCAAGCCATGACTACCGATGAGTTGGTAGGAGCCAATGGGCTGTTCCAAATGGGCACGTCACTGGCTATTTTGACAGGGATGATGCTGGCTGGCGTATTGATGAAATTAGACAGTCCGCTGTTTTGGATATCTGGGGTGACGGTTTTTGTGGCGATTATGGGCTACTTGGCTTCTCGGTTTATTCCCGTCATGACTGCGCCACAGCCTGATTTGACCATCGACTGGAATATCTTTCGTACTAGCTGGCAAACCATTGCCAATTTATATCGCTTACCGATTATGTGGTTTACCATTTTGGGTAATAGTTGGTTTTGGTTTTATGGTGCCACGTTTTTGACCCAAGTACCTGAATTTAGCAAGTCTATTTTGCTAGGCGATGAAAGCGTCGTGATATTTTTATTGACGCTGTTTTCTGTCGGTACGGCGCTCGGCTCACTGTTATGTAAAACGTTGACTAAAAACCAAGTGAGTTTAAAGCTGTTGCCCTTTGGGATTGCAGGATTGACGATTTTTGCGATTGACTTATACTTCACGCTTTCAGCGATGCATTTGCCGCCACTCGCCAACAACGCCCACTATAGTATCGGTATGATTTTTGCCACGCAAGGTGCTATTCGTGTGTTTGTCGATTTGTTTTTATTGGGTTTCTCAGGCGGTATTTATATTGTACCTTTATACGCTTATATGCAAGCTTATTCACCGGAAACAAGCCGTGCTCGCATTATCGGTGCCAACAATATTTTAAATGCGGTATTTATGGTGGGTTCGGCGATTTTTTCGATCGTTTGTTTGACCCTAGTTAACGTGAGCCTGC
>ERZ501028.96-NODE-96-length-13514-cov-7.394903_pt1 | contig 13514 bp, 10 predicted proteins | sample MGYA00248895_ERZ501028 | MGnify/ENA primary metagenome ERZ501028 (study PRJEB25958, sample SAMN03398576) | human skin metagenome | study: EMG produced TPA metagenomics assembly of the Human Skin Microbiome Metagenome (human skin metagenome) data set.
CCCACCAGAAACGCGGGTTGAGTTGTCACGGGTCCCGGGCACGCACACCCGTGATGACTCAACCCGCGTTGCGGGCACGAGAAGGGGCCGGGCCGCGCGCTCCACGCACGCGACCCGGCCCCAGGCGCTCAGATGCTCAGACGGAGAGCTTGTCCACGATCGCGTTGAGCGTCGCGGACGGGCGCATCACCGAGGTGACCTTCTCCAGCTCCGGCGCGTAGTAGCCGCCCAGGTCCACCGGGGAGCCCTGCACGCCGTTGAGCTCGGCCAGGATGGTCTCCTCCTGGGCCTCCAGCTCCTCGGCGATCGGCTTCGCCGCGGCCGCCAGCTCGGCGTCCTCGGTCTGCTTCGCCAGCTCGCGGGCCCAGTACAGCGCCAGGTAGAAGTGGCTGCCGCGGTTGTCCAGCTCGCCGACCTTGCGCTTCGGGGACTTGCCCTCGATCAGCAGGGTGCCGGTGGCGGCGTCCAGGGTGTCCGCCAGGACCTGCGCGCGGTGGTTCTCGTTCGCGACCGCCTCGTGCTCGAAGGACACGGCCAGCGCGAGGAACTCACCGAGGGAGTCCCAGCGCAGGTGGTTCTCCTCCACCAGCTGCTGCACGTGCTTCGGGGCGGAGCCGCCCGCACCGGTCTCGAACAGGCCGCCGCCGTTGAGCAGCGGGACGATCGAGAGCATCTTCGCGGAGGTGCCCAGCTCGAGGATCGGGAACAGGTCCGTGTTGTAGTCACGCAGCACGTTGCCGGTCACGGAGATGGTGTCCTCGCCGCGGCGGATGCGCTCCACCGAGAGCTTGGCGGCCTCCACCGGGGAGAGGATGCGGATGTCCAGGCCCTCGGTGTCGTGCTCCTTGAGGTACTCCTCGACCTTCTTGATGAGCTCGCGGTCGTGGGCGCGGGTCTCGTCCAGCCAGAACACGGCCGGGGTCTGGGACGCGCGGGCGCGGGTCACGGCCAGCTTCACCCAGTCGCGCACCGGGACGTCCTTGGTCTGGCAGGCGCGCCAGATGTCGCCGGCCTCGACGTCGTGGGAGAGCAGGGTCTCCCCGGCGGAGTTCTTCACGGCCACGGTGCCCGCGGCGTCCATGATGAACGTCTTGTCGTGCGAGCCGTACTCCTCGGCCTTCTGCGCCATGAGGCCCACGTTCGGGACGGTGCCCATGGTGGTGGGGTCGTAGGCGCCGTTGGCCCTGCAGTCGTCGATCACGGCCTGGTAGACGCCGGCGTAGGAGGAGTCCGGGATGACGGCCAGGGTGTCCTGGGTCTGGTCGTCCTTGTTCCACATGCGGCCGGAGGTGCGGATCATGGCGGGCATGGAGGCGTCCACGATCACGTCGGAGGGCACGTGGAGGTTGGTGATGCCCTTGGCGGAGTTCACCATGGCCACGTCCGGGCCGTTCTCGTAGGCGGCGGCGATGGCGGCGCGCACACCCTCGGCGGTCTCGGCGTCGAGCTTGTCCAGGCCGCCCTCGATCGCGGCGAGGCCGTTGTTCGCGGACAGGCCGGCGGCGGCCAGCTGCTCGCCGTACTTCTCGAACAGCTCGGAGAAGTAGGCCTTCACGACGTGGCCGAAGATCACCGGGTCGGAGACCTTCATCATGGTGGCCTTCAGGTGCGCGGAGAAGAGGATGCCCTCCTCCTTGGCGCGCTTGACCTGCTCGGCGAGGAACGCGTCCAGGGCCTTGGCGGACATGAACGTGCCGTCCACGACCTCGCCCTTGAGGACCTTCAGGCCCTCCTTGAGCACGGTGGTCTTCCCGTCCTCGCCGGTGAACTCGATCGTCAGCACGTCGGCGGCCGGCAGGGTCACGGACTGCTCGTTGGCGCGGAAGTCGTCCGCGCCCATGGTGGCGACGGCGGTCTTGGAGTCCGGGGTCCACTCGCCCATCGAGTGGGGGAAGCGCTGGGCGTACGCCTTCACGGCCTTCGGGGCGCGGCGGTCCGAGTTGCCCTCGCGCAGCACCGGGTTCACGGCGGAGCCCTTGACGGAGTCGTAGCGCGCCTTCGCGTCCTTCTCCTCGTCGGTCTTCGGCTCGTCCGGGTACTCCGGCAGCGCGTAGCCGTCCGCCTGCAGCTCCTTGATCGCGGCGCGCAGCTGCGGCACGGAGGCGGAGATGTTCGGCAGCTTGATGACGTTCGCCTCGGGGGACTTCACGAGCTCGCCGAGCTCGGCGAGGGCGTCCGCGGTGCGCTGGTCCTCGGGCAGGACGTCCTTGAACGCGGCGAGGATGCGGCCGGCCAGCGAGATGTCACGGGTCTCCAGCTCCACGCCGGCGGTGCCCGCGTAGGCGCGCACGATCGGCAGCAGCGACGCGGTGGCCAGCATGGGCGCCTCGTCCGTGAGCGTGTAGATGATCTTCGACATGCGGATGATCTCTCCTTCTGGCCGCACTCGAGACGCGGCCCTCGTCGGCAGGGAACGGGTGACTCCCCGCCAATCTACCCGGCGCCTCGGACGCGCCACACCGTGTGTGGCTCGGCGTCAGCGCCCGCGGCCGGTCCGGCGGGCCCGCCCCGGAACGCCTCGCCGAGGCGGGAAGGGCGTCGTGGGTCGTGGCCGGCTCAGATGCCGAGCACGGCCTGGGCGATGAAGAAGTAGACGACCAGGCCGAGGGCGTCCACGAGCGTCGAGATGAACGGGTTCGAGAACACGGCGGGGTCGGCGCCGATCGTGCGCGCCGCCAACGGCATGAGGCCGCCGACGGTGGCGGCGAAGGCGCACACGGTGAACAGCGTCGCCCCGATCACGAGACCGACGGGCCACGAGAACACGAGCCCGGCGAGCACGAGGCCCAGCAGGCCGATGCACCCGCCCAGGGCCATGCCGACGCGCAGCTCGCGGAACATCACGCGCGGCGCGTCGCGGGGCCGGACGTCGTCGAGGGCGAGCGCCCGGGTGACCGTGGTGGCCGCCTGGTTGCCCGTGTTGCCGCCGGTGCCGATGATCAGCGGGATGAACAGGGAGAGGACGACCATCTCCTCGAGCGTGTCCTCGAAGACGCCGAGCACCTGCACGGTGAGGGTGGCGCCGACCGCGAGCACGAGCAGCCACGTGATGCGCGAGCGCATCAGCGCCAGCACGGAGGTCGCCAGATAGGGCCGGCCGAGGGGCTCCACACCACCGGCGCGCGCCGCGTCCTCCGTCGACTCCTCGTCGAGGACCTCGAGGGCGTCGGCCACGGTGAACACGCCGATCAGGCGCCCCTCCGAGTCCGTCACGGGGACCGTCCACAGGCGGCGGTCCGCACAGAGCCGGGCCACCTCCTCGGCGTCCTCGGTGGCGACCGCGGACACCGGTTCCCGCATGATCTCCGAGACCCGCGCGTCGAGCGGCTGCGTGACCAGGACGGAGACGTCCACGACGCCGGTCAGGCGCGCCTGCGGGCTCACCACCGGCACGGACACGATGGCGGCCTGCTCCCGGCCGCCGTGGTCCCGGAGGTTCTCCAGGGCCACGGCCACGGTCCAGTCCTCGCGCAGACGCACCGGCGCCATGCGCAGCCGGCGGCCCACCGAGTCCGCCGGGTAGCCCAGGAGCCGACCGACCTCGCCGCGCGCCTCGGCGTCGAGCCCGGCGAGCATCTTCCGGGCCACGGTCGCCGGCATCTCGTCGAGCAGCCGGGCCTGGCCCGCGACCCGCAGCTCGGCGACGAGGTCCTGGACCTGACCGTCCTGGAGCCTGCGCACCAGGTCGGACTGCTGGCCCGTCTCCATCGCCGCGACGACGTGGACCGCCGTCGACTTGTCCAGGAGCCGGAACAGCACGGGGACCATGCGCGGCCCGGTCCGGGCCCCCGTCCGGCGGCGGCGCGCCGCGCTCAGCCGTGGAAGAAGTGGCGCGCCCCGGTCAGGTACAGGGTCACGCCGGCGGCCTCGGCCGCGGCCACGACCTCCTCGTCCCGGACGGAGCCGCCCGGCTGGACGACGGCCTTCACGCCGGCGTCGATGAGGATCTGCAGCCCGTCCGCGAACGGGAAGAACGCGTCCGAGGCGGCCACGGACCCGCGGGCCCGCTCGGGGGCGCCCTCCCCGGAGACGTTCTCCGCGCCGCCGGCGCTGCTCACGTCCTGCCCGCCGGTCTGCGCGGCGCCCAGGGTGTTGGCGCGCTCGACGGCCAGGCGGCAGGAGTCGAGGCGGTTGACCTGGCCCATGCCCACGCCGACCGTGGCGCCGTCGTGGGCCAGCAGCACGGCGTTGGACTTGGCCGCGCGCACGGCGCGCCACGCGAAGGCCAGGTCGGCCAGGACGGCCTCGTCGGCGGCGGGGCCGGCGGCGAGGGTCCAGGTGGCCGGGTCGTCGCCGTCCGCGTCCACCGCGTCCGCGATCTGCAGCAGCATGCCGCCGGAGACCTGCTTGGCCTCCACCGCGTCCCGCAGGAAGCCCTCGGGCAGGCTCAGCAGGCGCAGGTTCTTCTTGGCGGAGAGGATCTCCAGGGCCTCGGGCTCGAACGCCGGGGCCACGACGACCTCCGTGAACACGTCCTTCACCTGGGCGGCCATGGCGGCGGTGACGGGGCGGTTGGCCGCGATCACGCCGCCGAACGCGGAGACCGGGTCGCACGCGTGGGCCTTGGCGTGCGCCTGCGCGATGTCCGTGCCCTCGTCCGTGACGGCCACGCCGCACGGGTTGGCGTGCTTGACGATCGCCACGGCCGGGACCGGGTGGTCGAAGGCGGCGCGCACCGCGGCGTCGGCGTCCACGTAGTTGTTGTAGCTCATCGGCTTGCCGTGCAGCAGCTCGGCCTGCGCGATGCCGGGGGCCGCCGAGGAGTCCAGGTACAGCGCCGCAGGCTGGTGCGGGTTCTCGCCGTAGCGCAGGATCTGCGCGCGCTCGAGGGAGAAGCCGGCGTAGGGCGGGAACACGGGGATCTCGTCGGCATCCGTGTCCTCGCCGAAGTGGGCGGCGGTCCAGGCGGCCACGGCGTTGTCGTACCCGGCGGTGTGGGCGAAGGCCAGGGCGGCCAGGCGCCGGCGGGCGCGCAGGTCGAAGCCGCCGGACTGGGCGGCCTGGACGACCTCGCCGTAGCGGGCCGGGTCCACGACGATCGCCACGGACGCGTGGTTCTTCGCGGCCGCGCGCACCATGGACGGCCCGCCGATGTCGATCTGCTCGACGACGGCGTCCTCCGCGGCGCCCGAGTTCACGGTGTCCACGAACGGGTAGAGGTTCACGACGACGAGGTCGAACGGCTCCACCTCGAGCTCGCGCAGCTGGGTCACGTGGTCCTCGCGACGACGGTCGGCCAGGATGCCCGCGTGCACGCGCGGGTGCAGCGTCTTCACGCGGCCGTCCAGGCACTCCTGGAACCCGGTGACCTCGGCGACCTCGGTGACGGGCACGCCGGCGGCGGCGATGCGCTGGGCGGTGGAGCCGGTCGAGACGATCTGCACGCCCGCGGCGTGGAGCCCGGTGGCGAGCTCCTCGAGGCCGGTCTTGTCATAGACGGAGATCAGGGCCCGCTTCAGGGGCACCGTGTCCAGGACGGTGGTGGTGGGCTGGGCAGAGGTCACGAGGGGGCGCTCCTTCGAGGGGGTCCGGGTGCATCCCCCAGCATAGGCCGGGCCGCATAATGGCCCAGGCGTCCGCGTGACGGACCGCCCCCACTCCACCCGACGAACGGGAGCCGACCATGTCCTCCGCCACCCCACCCCGCCCCAGCGCCGACGGCGCGCACCCCGGGCCCACGCCCGACGTCGTCGCCCCCGACGCCGCCCTGCCCACCGGCGAGGCGGTCGTCCAGGAGCTGCCGTGGCGCTGGTCCGTCCAGGGACGCATCTTCCTGATCGGCGGCCTGGGCTTCATGTTCGACGCGTGGGACGTCACGCTCAACGGCGTGATGATCCCGCTGCTGCGCGAGGAGTGGGCCCTGGACAAGGCCGACGCCGCGTGGATCGGCACCGCGAACCTCATCGGCATGGCCGTGGGCGCGTTCCTGTGGGGCACCATCGCGGACCGCATCGGCCGCAAGGCGGCGTTCGCGTGGACGCTCGCGATCTTCTCCGTGTTCACGATCGCGGGCGCGCTGACGGACTCCCTGCTGTGGTTCGCGCTGTTCCGGTTCGTGGCCGGCATGGGCCTGGGCGGCACGATCCCCGTGGACTACGCGCTCGTGGGCGAGTTCACCCCGCGCCGGCTGCGGGGCCGCGTCCTGGCCGCGATGGACGGCTGGTGGCCCGTCGGCGCCGCGCTGTGCGGCCTCGTCTCCGCCTGGCTCGTGGGCACGTGGGGCGACTGGCGCCTGCCCCTGCTGGCCATGGTCCTGCCGGCCCTGCTCGTGTTCGTCGTGCGCCTGGGCATCCCCGAGTCCCCGCTGTTCCTGATGAGCCGGGGCCGCGAGGCACAGGCCCGCGCCGTCATCGACCGCATGGTGGCGGCCACCGGCGCGCCCCGCCGGCCCTACACGATGCCCCCGGCCGAGCCGGCCCGCTCCGGCGGCGTCGGCGCGCAGCTCGCCGCGGTCTGGCGGTTCTCCCCGCGCATCACCGCGGTCGCCTGGGCCCTGTTCGTGGCCATCATGCTCGTCTACTACATCGCGTTGCAGTGGCTGCCGACGTTCCTCATCGACGCCGGCTACGCGGAGGGCCGCGCCTTCATCATGACCTCCGGCATGGCCGCGGCCGGCCTGCTCGGCGTGGTCGTGGCCACCGTGCTGATCGAGGTCACCGGCCGCCGCTGGCTGCTGGCCGTCAGCGCCGTCGTCGCGAGCGCCCTGACCGTCTGGCTGGCGAGCGTGCTGGACGTGCCCGCCGCGGTGCTGCCGCTCGTGCTGGCGTTCGGCTTCGTGGTGCAGGTCGCGATCCCGGTGCTCTACACGTACGTCTCCGAGCTGTACCCGACGACGCTGCGCGCCTCCGGCTTCGGCTGGGCGTCGGCGGCCTCGCGGGTGGGCGCGGGCCTGGGCCCGCTGCTCTTCGTGGGCACGCTGGTCCCCGCCCTCGGGCTGCCGGGGGCGTTCGCCGTCACCGGCGGGCTCGTGGTCCTGGCCTGCGCGGCGATGCTGGCGCTGGCCCCGGAGACCCGCGGCCGCGCCCTCGAGGTCAGCGCCGACTGAGCTCGCCGAGCACGCGCAGCAGCAGGGCCCGCTCCTGGACCTTGATGCGCTCGTGCAGCTCGGCCTCGGTGTCCGTGTCCAGCACGGGCACCGCGGCCTGCGCGAGGATCGGGCCGGTGTCCACGCCCGCGTCCACCACGTGCACGGTGCAGCCGGTGACCTTCACCCCGTGCGCCAGCGCGTCCCGGACGCCGTGGGCCCCCGGGAAGGAGGGCAGCAGGGCCGGGTGGGTGTTGAGGATGCGGCCGTCGAACCGCTCGAGCAGCGGGGCGCCCAGGATCCGCATGAACCCGGAGCACACCACCCAGTCCGGCGCGTAGGCGGCGACGGCGTCCGCGAGCGCCTCGTCCCACGCGCGCCGGTCCGCGTGGTCCTTCGGGGACACCACGAACGTCTCGATCCCGTGGGCGCGGGCGCGCTCCAGTCCTCCGGCGTCGGCGACGTCGGCGCCCACCGCGGCGATCTCCACGTCCAGGGCGCCGGAGGCGACGGCGTCGAGGACGGCCTGCAGGTTGGTGCCGGAACCGGAGACGAGGGCAACGATGCGCATGCGCCCATCGTAGGGTGAGGGGGTGTCCGCCCCCGTTCCCTCCTCCCCGCCCCGCCCGCCGCAGGGCGCCCCGGACCCCGGCCGCGTCCGCACCGGCCGTGCCCTGCTGTGGCAGTCCGTGGCGCTGCTGGGGATGGTGCTCTCCTTCTCCCTCGTGCTGCCGTGGAAGCTGATCGCCCTCGCGCTGGGGCTGGTCGCCCTCGTGCTCGGCGTGCGCGTGTGGGTCACGAGCCGCGGCGCCGAGCGCTCGGGGCTGCCCCGCGCGGTGGCGTCCGCCGGCATGGCGATGGCGCTGGTGGGCATGACGACGGCGGCGCTGCCGCTGCTCGCGTGGGACGCGACGGTCCAGCTCGAGCAGTGCGGCGCCTCCGCGCTCACCGTGCGGGCGCAGCAGGCGTGCGCGGACGAGTTCACCCGTCAGGTGGAGGAGCGCACGGGGGTGCCCCAGCTGCGGCCCTGAGCCGCGGGCGTCAGTCCCGCGCCCGGCGCGGGGACGGCCCCTCGCGCGGGCCCGAGGCGCGGTCGCCGGACCGCGGCACCGTCGTCGTCCCGTCCCGGTGCCCGGCCACGGCCAGGGCCGTGAGGTAGCCGGCGGCGCAGCCCAGCGCGACCCACCCGGCGACGGCGGCGCACACCGCCCAGACGTGGGAGCCGATGTCCGTCAGCGCGCCGAGCCCGAGCGTCCCGGAGGTGAGGGCCAGCGGCACGAGCAGCAGCAGCCCCGTGAGCAGTCCGGTGAGCACGGCCAGGGCCAGCGTGGACAGCGTCAGGGACACCGCGCGGCTGCCGTGGCGGGTGTCCAGCCAGTCGTCGAGGTGGTTCTCCCCCTCCCGCAGCAGCCACACGCCGGCCACGGCGCCGGCGCCGATCGGCACGGCCAGCAGGAGCAGCTGCCACGGCGACCACGTCACGGGCAGCGCACCCAGCACCGGGAGGGCAGGCGCGGTGGCCGGCGTCGCGCCGAACACGGAGTAGAGGCTGTCCGCGCCCACGGAGAACCCCGGGCCCGCCGTCCACGCGATCGACCACGCGGTGAACGTGGGCAGCCAGCCGATCTGCAGCAGCGCCAGCAGCAGGCCGCCCAGCGGACCGCCCCCGATCGCCTCGGCCACGGTGACGACGGCGGTCCACTCGACGGCCAGCCGCCCCGCCACGAGCAGCGCGTTCAGGCCCGTCAGGGCGAGCACGGCGACGGCCGCGGCGCGCACCACGGACCACGCGTACGAGCCGGCCCAGCGTTCGTACTGCGAGCGCCGCGAGATCCGCTCCGTGAGGTCCAGGCCGATCAGGTGCGCCCAGGTGCCGGCCTCGCGCCGCGCCCCCGCGAGGGCGGCCACGCCGAAGAGCAGGGCGGGCAACAGCGCCGCCGGGGCGGGGTGCGCCGTCAGCTCGTCCGTGCCGGGCAGGAAGGCCACGGCCAGCCCCACCAGGGCATAGGCCCCCACCGCGCCCACGAAGGCCTGCCACGCCTGGTCCCGGTAGGACGCGCGCGCCAGGCGCCGGCCGGCCCGCCAGGACAGCGCGAGCGGGACCAGGGTCAGGCCCCACGGCACGAACCACGCCGTGCCGGCGATGAGGTGATCCGGCGCGGTGGGCATGGCCGTGGCCACGGTGACGGGCACCGCGTGCAGGGCCAGCCACAGGACGCCGCCCACCTGGACGGCACCCTCGATGGTCGGCCGCTCGAACCCGCCCGTGGCCCACACCGCGAGGGTGGGGACCATGACCGCGAGCAGGCTGATCATCGCCGTGACGAGCGCCTCGACCACCCCCTGCAGCCACAGCGGCAGGGGGACGGGGCGCAGCAGACGGGGCGCAGCGGGGCGGGAACTCACCCGTCCATGGTGCCACCCGACTCCGGGCGACGCCTGGACGGGGGCGGGCCGCGCGGGCCGGTGCGACGACCGTCACGCGCCCCGAGAGTTCACCGCGGGGTCACCGGGCCGTCGTCGGAGGGTGTCCCGGCCGTGGTCCGGGGTCCTTAGCGTCGGCCACGTGCGTGTCGTCGTGGTCGCCGAATCGTTCCTGCCCCATATGAACGGGGTCACCCACTCCATCCTCCAGGTGCTGCGCCACCTGCGGGAGCGGGGCGACGAGGCGATGGTGATCGCCCCGGCCGCCTCGTGGTCCGCCGGGTGGACCCAACGCGCGGGCGCCGGTGAGGCCCCCCGCGAGGTCGAGGGCTTCCCCGTGCGCACCCTGCCCTCCGTGCCCCTGACCGGGTACGCCTCCGTGCGGGTGGCCGCCGGCACGGTGGGCCGGCTGCGCGGCATGCTCGCCGACTTCGCCCCGGACGTGGTGCACATCGCCTCCCCCTTCGTGCTGGGCTGGCGCGCGGTGCAGGCGGCCGAGGAGCTCGGCATCCCCTCCGTGGCCGTCTACCAGACCGAGGTCCCCGGCTACGCGGCCCGGTACGGCGCCCCGTGGCTGGAGGACGTGCTGTGGAGCCACGTGGCGCGCCTGCACAACATGGCCACGCTGACGCTCGCGCCGTCGTCGTTCACCGTCCGGCAGCTGCACCGCCAGGGGGTGCGACGCGTGCACCTGTGGGGCCGCGGCGTCGACTCCCGCCGATTCCATCCCGCCAAGCGGGACGAGGCGCTGCGCGCCGAGCTCGCCCCGAACGGCGAGAAGCTCGTGGGCTTCGTGGGGCGGCTGGCGCACGAGAAGCAGGTCGGGGACCTGCGGGTGCTCTCGGACCTGCCGGGCACCCGCCTCGTGGTCATCGGCTCCGGGCCGCTGCGCGAACAGCTCGAGCGGGAGCTGCCCGGCGCGCACTTCGCCGGCTTCCAGGGGGGCGAGGACCTCGCGCGCCACGTGGCCAGCCTGGACCTGTTCGTGCACCCCGGCGAGTCCGACACCTTCGGCCAGACGCTGCAGGAGGCGATGGCCTCGGGCGTGCCCGTCGTCGCCGTCGGCCGCGGCGGCCCCCTCGACATCGTGGACGCCTCCCGCACCGGCTGGCTCTACCCGCCCGGCGAGCTGGACGAGCTGCGCCGCCACGTCGCGGACCTCGTGTACGACGACGTCAAGCGGGCCGCGTTCGCCGACGCGGCGTGGGCGTCGGTGCAGGGCCGGACCTGGCCGGTGCTGTGCGAGCAGCTCGTGGGCTACTACGAGAAGGCGATCGCGGTGCAGGAGCGCCGCCGCGTGGAGCTGGCCCGCCGGCTGCTGACGGCGCCGTCGCTGCTGGCCGCGCGCGTGTTCGGCTGAACCCCGGGACGGACACCGGGCGGGCGCCCGGCGGCCCGGGTCTCGCGTCCGGAGCCGTGGCTAGGGTGGCGGGCATGGACGCCACCCCGCATGCCCGCCCCGCCGAGCCTGGCCCCCTGCCCGATCCCGCCGCGCCTCGCCGCCTCGCCGGCAAGGACGTGCACCCCGTCGGCCTCGGGTGCATGAACATCGTGCACGGCTACTCCGGATTCCTCGACGACGACGCCGCCGTCGACCTGCTCACCCGCGTGCTGGACGACGGCACCGACCACCTGGACACCGCCACCCTCTACGGCGGCGGCCGCAGCGAGGAGCTCGTGGGGCGCGCGCTCGCCCGGGCGGGGTCGGACGTCCGCGAGCGCGTCCTGCTCGCCTCCAAGGGCGGGCTCGTGCGGGACGGGCAGCGGCGGATCGACGGCCGCCCGGAGACGCTGCGCGCGCACGTGGACGCCTCCCTGCGCCGGCTCGGCCAGGACCGGATCGACCTGTACTACCTGCACCGGCTGGACCCGGAAGTCCCCGTCGAGGAGTCCGTGGGGGCGCTCGCGGAGGCCGTCACGGACGGCAAGATCGGGGCGATCGGCCTGTCCGAGGTCTCGGCCGCCACCCTGACCCGGGCCGTGGCCGTCCACCCGATCGCGGCCGTGCAGTCCGAATACTCCCTCGCCACGCGCAACCCTGAGTGGGGCGTGCTCGAGGCATGCCGCCGCCACGGGACCGCCTTCGTGGCCTTCTCCCCCGTCAGTCGCGGCCTGCTCACGGACGCGCCGCCGCAGCTGGGCGGGCTGGACGCGGGAGACCTGCGGCACCGGCTGCCCCGCTTCGCCGAGGGCCACTACGAGGCCAACCTGACGCTGCGCGAGGCGCTCTCGGCCGAGGCCGTCCGGCTCGGGACGAGCACGGCGGGGCTCGCCGTCGCCTGGGTCCTGGCCCAGGGCGAGGACGTCCTGGCGATCCCGGGCACCACCTCGTGGGAGCACTGGCTCGAGGACCGGGGCGCGCACGAGGTGCGGCTGACCCCGGCCGACGTCGCCCGCCTGGACGCCCTCGTCAACGACGCGACCGTGGCGGGCCCGCGCTACAGCGAGAGCCAGCAGGCCAGCATCGACACCGAGGCGGCGCCGCCGCGCTGAGCCGAACGCGGGGCCCGGGGTGGCCCGCGTCTCATGTCGGTAACAGAGCGCGCTCCCTGTCAGGATGGGCGTCAGGCACCGCGGCCTCCTCCGACCGCGGCGCGCCACGGCGGGGGCACCGCGGGGCGTCTTTATCCCGACGTCCGAGGAGGACACCATGAATGAGTCTCTGGAGAGCCTGCGCGACGAAGTGTTCGCGCGCAACCCCGGCGAGGCCGAGTTCCACCAGGCGGTGTCCGAGGTGTTCGAGGCACTGGGACCGGTGGTGCAGCGCCACCCCCAGTACGTCGAGGCCGGGGTCATGCACCGCCTCTGCGAGCCGGAGCGCCAGATCATCTTCCGCGTGCCGTGGATCGACGACGCCGGCGTCGTGCAGGTCAACCGCGGGTTCCGCGTGGAGTTCAACTCGGCGCTCGGCCCGTACAAGGGCGGGCTGCGCTTCCACCCCTCCGTGTACCTCGGGATCGTCAAGTTCCTGGGCTTCGAGCAGATCTTCAAGAACTCGCTCACCGGCATGCCGATCGGCGGCGGCAAGGGCGGCTCGGACTTCGACCCCGCCGGCAAGTCCGACCGCGAGATCATGCGGTTCTGCCAGTCCTTCATGACGGAGCTGCATCGCCACATCGGTGAGCACACGGACGTGCCGGCCGGCGACATCGGCGTGGGCGCCCGCGAGATCGGCTACATGTTCGGCCAGTACAAGCGACTGACCAACCGCTTCGAGGCCGGCGCCCTCACCGGCAAGGGCCTGACGTGGGGCGGCTCGCTGGTCCGCACCGAGGCCACCGGCTACGGCGCCGTGATGTTCGTGGACTCCATGCTGCGCACGCGCGGCGAGTCCATGGACGGCCAGCAGGTGCTGATCTCCGGCTCCGGCAACGTGGCCATCTACGCCGCGGAGAAGGCCGCCGCGCTCGGGGCCACCGTGCTCACCGCGTCCGACTCCTCGGGCTACATCGTGGACCCGGACGGCCTCGACCTGGACCTGCTCAAGCAGATCAAGGAGGTCGAGCGCGGCCGTATCTCCGAGTACGCCGAGCGCCGCGGCGGGCGGTCCCGCTACGTCAGCGGCGGCAGCGTCTGGGACGTCGAGGGCACCGTGGCCCTGCCGTGTGCCACCCAGAACGAGCTCGACGAGTCCGCCGCGCGGACCCTGCTGAAGAACGGGGTGAAGGCCGTGGCCGAGGGCGCGAACATGCCCTGCACCGAGGCGGCCGCCCACCTGTTCGTCGACTCCGGGACGCTGTTCGGCCCGGGCAAGGCCGCCAACGCGGGCGGCGTGGCGACGTCGGCGCTGGAGATGCAGCAGAACGCCTCGCGGGACTCGTGGAACTTCGACTACACCCACGACCGGCTCGAGCAGATCATGCGCGACATCCACGACCGCTGCGTGGAGACCGCCGAGGAGTACGGCACGCCCGGCAACTACGTGGCGGGGGCGAACATCGCCGGGTTCATCAAGGTCGCCGACGCGATGATCGCCCAGGGCGTGGTCTGAGGTCCGGCCCGGTCCGGCCCCTTCCGTGATCCGCCGCCGCCCTGCGACATCACCGCCGTTCTGACGCGCGGTGAT
>ERZ501028.103-NODE-103-length-13136-cov-9.661188_pt1 | contig 13136 bp, 10 predicted proteins | sample MGYA00248895_ERZ501028 | MGnify/ENA primary metagenome ERZ501028 (study PRJEB25958, sample SAMN03398576) | human skin metagenome | study: EMG produced TPA metagenomics assembly of the Human Skin Microbiome Metagenome (human skin metagenome) data set.
CCCGCTCCCGGGCGGCCTCGCGGACCCGGCGCAGCTGCACGAGCGCCAGGTCCGGCCGGTCCGGCTCGAACGGGGCGGGGGTCTCAGCCATCGGCGCCGCCCTCGCGCCGGGGCTCGCGGATGTCGCCCTCCACGGGGGCCGCGGCGGCCACGGCCTCGGAGCCCTCCGCGTCCTGGCGGATGAGCACGCGGTGGGCCGTGAGCTCCTCGGGGACGTCCTCGAGCGCGGCGGCCGTGACGATCACCTGCTCGGCCCGGTGCACGAGCGCGGCGAGGCGGCGGCGACGGGCGGCGTCGAGCTCCGCGAACACGTCGTCCAGGATCAGGACGGGGCGGGCGTCGGGGTCCGGGTCGTCGGCCACGAGCACGTCGTAGGCCGCCATGCGCAGGGCGAGCGCCAGCGACCACGTCTCCCCGTGGGAGGCGTAGCCGCGCGCGGGCGCCGGGCCCAGGAAGAGGGCGAGCTCGTCCCGGTGCGGGCCCACCAGGGTGAGCGACCGTGCCCGTTCCTCCTCCCGCTGGGCCTCGAGTGTCCGGCGCATGTCCGCGGCCAGGTCCGCCACGGCCGGGACCTCCGCGTGGGTGCCGCGGGCCAGCGGGACGGTGGACTCGTAGGCGTAGGCCGCCGCCTTGGAGCCGTTGGTCAGCGCCGCGTACATCTCCTGGAGGGGGCGGGCCAGCAGGCGCAGCACGTGCAGGCGGCCGTGGAGCAGGCGGGCGCCGGCGGCGCAGAGGTGCTCGTCCCAGACGGCGAGGGTCGCGTCCTCCTCGGGGCCCCAGCGGCGAGAGCCGCGGCTCGACTTGAGCAGGGCGTTGCGCTGGCGCAGCACGCGTTCGTAGTCGGCGGCGGCCTCACCGAGGGCCGGACGCAGCTGCACCATGAGCTGGTCGAGGAGACGACGGCGGCCGCCCGGCTCCCCCGTCACGAGGCTCAGGTCCTCCGGGGCGAAGACCACGGTGCGCAGGATCCCGAGGCCCTCCTTCGCCCGCACGGGGGCGCCGCGGTTGATGGCCACCCGGTTGGACCGGCCCGGCAGGATCTCCAGCTCGAGGGCGACGGTGCGGGACCCGCGGTGCACGCGTCCGGCGATCCGGGCCCGGTCCCGGCCGAAGCGCACGAGCTGCGCGTCCGAGCTGACCCGGTGGGACTGCTGGGCGCCGAGGTAGCCGATCGCCTCCACGAGGTTGGTCTTGCCCACCCCGTTGGCCCCGAGCAGCACCGTGGACCCCGGCGTCAGCTCCAGGTCGGCCCAGCGGTAGGACCGGAAGTCCGCGACGGTGAGGTGGGACAGGTACACGGGAGCGTCCGGCCCCCTGCGTCAGGCGATGCGCACCGGCATCACGAGGTAGCGGTAGTCGGAGACGACGCCGTCCTCCTGGTTCACGCCGGTGAGCAGGGCGGGCTTGGGCGCGGACGTGAAGGCGAAGCGCACCTGCGGCTGGTCCACCACGGCCAGGCCCTCGGAGAGGTAGGACGGGTTGAACGCCACGGTGATGTCCTCGCCCTCGAGCGTGCACGGCACGGACTCGTTGGCGCTCGCGTCGTCGCCGGTGCCGGCGTCCAGGGTGACCTGGCCCTCCGTGAACACCATGCGCAGGGCGGTGTTGCGCTCGGCCACGAGGGCCACGCGGCGGGACGCCTCGACCAGGGCGGCGGTGTCCACCACGGCCTGGATGGGGCTGGACTCGGGGAAGAGCGAGCGGATCTTGGGGTACTCGCCGTCCACGAGCACGGAGGTGGTGCGGCGGCCGCCGGAGGCGAAGCCCACGAGGTCGGCGGTCTGACCGAGCAGGATCTCCAGGTCGCCGCCGGAGCCGAGGGACTTGGCGACCTCGGTGAGCGTGCGCGCCTTGATGAGCAGCGACGTCGAGAGGGACGGGTCCGCCGGGGTCCAGCGGATCTCCTTCATGGCCAGCCGGTAGCGGTCCGTGGCCAGGAAGGTCATGGTGTCGCCCTCGATCTCCACCTTCACGGCGGTGAGGATCGGCAGGGTGTCGTCCTTGGAGGCGGCGACGGTGACCTGGGCGACGGCGTGGGCGAACGCGGCCCCGTCCACGGTGCCTGCGGGGGCCGGCAGCTCGGGCAGGGCCGGGTAGTCGCCGACGGGCATGGTGGCCAGGGAGAAGCGGGAGGAGCGGCAGGTGACGAGCACCTTGCCGCCGTCGAGCTCCACCGTGACCTGGGCCTGCGGCAGGGAGCGGACGATGTCGTTCAGCAGACGGCCGGAGACGAGCACCTGGCCCGCGGTCTCGACGTCCGCCTCGATCTCCAGGCGCGCGGAGGTCTCGTAGTCGAAGCTCGCGATGGACACCACGCCGGCCTCGGCCGTGATCAGCAGGCCCGAGAGCACCGGCACCGGCGGGCGCGGGGACAGGGAGCGGGCGGCCCAGGAGACGGCGTCGGTGAGGATGTCGCGTTCGACGGTGAACTTCACGAGCTGCACTGCCTCTCTGGGGGTGATGACGGGGATTGCGGGCCCGGGGGGAACGGCGACACGCGGGCCTCAGCATAGGCGGTCCGCGCGGACGGTGTCAGGTCGGAAGCGAATGACAAGCGTGTGATTCCAAGGATTCTGAGCGCTCGGGCGCAGCCCGGGCACTCGAGGTGCTCAACGCGGTGCGGGGCCGCGGAGATGATGTTGCTTGGCGGAATCTCTCCAGAGGGATCAGAAGGAGTGGTAGCGGGTGTGGATCCTGTGGAGAACGCCGTTCTGCCGCGTCAGCATGCGGATCCGGTTGGGGGAACCGTGTGGACGCCCGCTCGTTCGGGGTGTGCATCCGGTGTGGACGAGCCCCGGAGCTCCTCGCCCCGCTCTGCACAGGGTCGACCGGAGTTGTCCAGACTCATCCCCGGATCCACCCCCCAGTTGTCCACATTCCTGTCCACAGGGCGCGTCCACACCCGTCGAAACCCGCGAGATCATGCGGTTTTCAGCTGTGGAGATCTGTGGATACATGTGGACCACCGAATGACACCCGTGTGATTCACCAGCCTGTGCACCGTCGTCGTCCCCAGGGGTGTGGACGCGGCGTGAGCGGCCTGATTCCGCCATCCACAGGGGCGGAGGTTGTCCACAGCACCGGGGGTTCTCCACAGAGTTGTCCACACCGGTGGACAATGTGGAAGAAGGGTCGAGTCCCGGTCGAAGGTTCGAACCGGGACTCGAGGGTGGGACAGCGGGTGGCTCAGGCGCCGCGCTGTTTCCGCTTGATCTCGTTGGTGAGCTCGGTGACCTGGTTGTAGATCGTCCGCCGCTCGGCCATCAGCTCGCGGATCTTGCGGTCCGCGTGGATGACGGTGGTGTGGTCGCGGCCGCCCAGGACCTGACCGATCTTGGGCAGGGACATCTCGGTCAGCTCGCGCAGCAGGTACATGGCGATCTGCCGCGCCGTCACCAGCGTGCGGGTGCGGGACTTGCTGGTCAGCTCCTCGAGGGTCAGATTGAAGTACTCCCCCGTGGCGTGCAGGATCAGCTCCGGGGTGATCTCGTGCGCCGTCTCGTCCGTGATCAGGTCCTTGAGCACATGCTCGGCCAGCTCGATGTCCACGGTCTGCCGGTTGAGCGAGGCGAACGCGGTCACGCGGATCAGCGCGCCCTCGAGCTCGCGGATGTTCGTGGAGATGCGCGAGGCGATGTACTCCAGCGCCTCCGGCGGGGCCACGAGCCCCTCGGCCTCCGCCTTCTTCCGGAGGATCGCGATGCGCGTCTCGAGGTCCGGCGGCTGGATGTCCGTGATCAGCCCCCACTCGAAGCGGGAGCGCAGCCGGTCCTCGAACCCGGAGAGCTGCTTGGGCGGCAGGTCCGAGGTGATGACCACCTGCTTGTTGTTGTTGTAGAGCGTGTTGAAGGTGTGGAAGAACTCCTCGACCGTCGCCTCCTTGTCCGCCAGGAACTGGATGTCGTCGATCAGCAGGATGTCCACGTTGCGGTAGACCTGCTTGAACGAGGCGCCCTCGTCGTGGCGGATGGAGTTGATGAAGTCGTTGGTGAACTCCTCCGAGTTCACATACCGCACCCGCAGGCCCGGGTAGAGGCGGCGGGCGTAGTGGCCGATCGCGTGCAGCAGGTGCGTCTTGCCCAGGCCGGACTCGCCGTAGATGAACAGCGGGTTGTACGCCTTCGCCGGCGCCTCGGCCACCGCGTTCGCGGCGGCGTGCGCGAACCGGTTGGACGAGCCGATCACGAACGTCTCGAAGTGGTAGCGGTCGTTGAGGCGGCTGGTCTCCGCGGACGTCGACGGCGGCGCGGGGGTCGGCTTGCCGTTCCCGCTCGGGGCCGCGGTCGCGGCGGGCACGACGTCGGCCGGCCGGGAGCGGCAGGACCGTCGGCGCCCGTTCGGGGGTGCGGACCGGGACCCGGCCACGGTGTCCACCGTGTTCGGCCGGCTCATCCGCGACCGCGGCTGGTCCACCCCCGTGGCGGTCGGCTCCGTGCTCACCCGCTGGGCCGAGCTGGTGGGGCCGGAGATCGCGCTGCACTGCCGCCCGGAGAGCTTCGAGGACTCCGTGGTGCGGGTCCGGACGAGCTCCACCGCGTGGGCCACGCAGCTGCGCCTGATGAGCCCCGTGCTCCTGCAGCGCTTCGACGAGGCGCTCGGGCCCGGCGTCGTGACCCGCATCGAGGTGGCGGGGCCGCAGGCCCCGAGCTGGCGCAAGGGGCCGCGCACCGTGCGCGGCGGCCGCGGGCCGCGCGACACCTACGGCTGAGTCCGGGGCCGCCCCCCGCGGCGCACGACGGCGTCCCGGACGCGGCGAGGCCATGGGCGCCGCTCTGGCGCGCTCACAGGGTCGGTGACGGCCCGGGAGGCATGGGCGGTCTCCTGCGCACGTCCTGAGCCGTGTCCCTGGCCGCTGAGCGGGTGTTCTCCCGCGGCGGACCCCCGTCGATGCGGGCCCTCGGGGTGCCAGGCGGTACACTGGGACCAGTGAGAGGGGGCCGGCCGTCGTCCGTCCCCCGCCCCCGTGGATCTGCGGGAGCGTGTCGCGTGCCGGTTATGTCCGGGCGGCGTCGCGCGCCTGCGCGCGGGTCGACCCTGCCGCCGACGTCCGAGGAAGTGAGCCACCCGTGGTTGACGCCATGCCCGAGAACCCCGCGGAGGAGCCGACCGCCGCGTCGGCCGCGCCGAACCCGGAGGCCGTGCCGGACGCCGTCGGGCAGCCCGAGGCCCCGGTGAAGGACCGGAAGGTGCCCGGTGAGTACGGCGCCAGCGCCATCACCGTGCTCGAGGGCCTCGAGGCCGTCCGCAAGCGCCCCGGCATGTACATCGGCTCCACCGGCCCGCGGGGCCTGCATCACCTCGTGTACGAGGTCGTGGACAACTCCGTGGACGAGGCGCTGGCCGGCTACGCCACCGGCATCGACGTCACGCTGCAGGCCGACGGCGGCGTGCGCGTGGCGGACGACGGCCGCGGCATCCCCGTGGACCTGCACCCCACCGAGGGGAGGCCGACCGTCGAGGTCGTCATGACGATCCTGCACGCCGGCGGCAAGTTCGGCGGCGGCGGCTACGCCGTCTCGGGCGGCCTGCACGGCGTGGGCATCTCCGTGGTCAACGCGCTCTCCCGCCGCGTGGACACCGAGGTCCGCCGTCAGGGGCACGTGTGGCGCATGTCCTTCGCGGACGGCGGCGTGCCCCAGGGCGAGCTGGTGAAGGGGGAGGCCACGGACGCCACGGGCACCGTGCAGACGTTCTACCCGGACCCGGAGATCTTCGACTCGATCGAGTTCGACTACGAGACCCTGCGTGCCCGCTTCCAGCAGATGGCCTTCCTCAACAGGGGCCTGCGCATCACCCTCACGGACGAGCGCGTCCAGGAGTCCAACGAGGTCGTCGACGACGAGATCGCGGGCGAGGGCGCCGCCGGTGAGGACGTCGCGGAGAACGGCCTGGCGGAGGACGCGGAGCAGGAGCCCCAGCGCCGCTCCGTCACCTACCTGTACGAGAACGGCCTGCTCGACTACGTCCAGCACCTCAACTCCGCCAAGAAGGTCGAGTACGTCCACGACGACGTCATCGCCTTCGAGGCCGAGGACGTCTCGGACGGCCGCTCCATGGCCGTCGAGGTGGCCATGCAGTGGACCTCCGCCTACTCGGAGTCCGTGCACACCTACGCGAACACGATCAACACCCACGAGGGCGGCACCCACGAGGAGGGCTTCCGCGCCGCGCTGACCTCCCTGGTCAACCGCTACGCGCGGGAGAAGGAGATCCTCAAGCCCAAGGAGGACAACCTCACGGGCGAGGACATCCGCGAGGGCCTGACCGCCGTGATCTCCGTGAAGCTCTCCGAGCCGCAGTTCGAGGGCCAGACCAAGACCAAGCTCGGCAACTCCGAGGCCCGCGGGTTCGTGTCCAAGGCGGTCACGGACCACCTCGGCGACTGGTTCGAGCGCAATCCGGGCCCGGCCAAGGAGATCATCCGCAAGGCCATCATGGCCTCGCACGCCCGCCTGGCCGCCCGCAAGGCCCGGGACAACGCGCGCCGCAAGTCCCCGCTGGAGTCCTTCGGCATGCCCGGCAAGCTGGCCGACTGCTCCTCGAAGGACCCCGAGCGCTGCGAGGTGTACATCGTGGAGGGCGACTCCGCCGGCGGCTCGGCCAAGCAGGGCCGCAACCCGGAGACGCAGGCCATCCTGCCGCTGCGCGGCAAGATCCTGAACGTGGAGCGCGCCCGCCTGGACAAGGCCCTCGGCAACGCCGAGATCCAGTCGATGATCACGGCGTTCGGCACCAACATCGGCGAGGAGTTCGACATCTCCAAGCTGCGGTACCACAAGATCGTGCTCATGGCGGACGCGGACGTGGACGGCCAGCACATCACCACGCTGCTGCTGACCGTGCTGTTCCGGTACATGCGCCCGCTCATCGAGGCCGGCCACGTGTTCCTCGCGCAGCCGCCGCTGTACCGCATCAAGTGGTCCAACGCCCCGCACGACTACGTGTTCTCGGACGAGGAGCGCGACGCCGCCGTCGAGGCCGGCCTGGCCAAGGGCTGGCGCTACCCCAAGGACAACGGGGTGCAGCGCTACAAGGGCCTGGGCGAGATGAACTACCAGGAGCTGTGGGACACCACCATGGATCCGGAGCACCGCACCCTGCTGCAGGTGACCATGGAGGACGCCGCCGCCGCGGACGCCGTCTTCTCCATGCTGATGGGCGAGGACGTGGAGTCCCGCCGCAGCTTCATCCAGCAGAACGCCAAGGACATCCGCTTCCTGGACGTCTGAGCCGGACCCGCAGACCTGCCTGAGCCGACCACCTCCCCGCCTGAGGGGAGCACGAGAGGACCCGCGTGAGCGACGAGACCACCCCCCAGACCCCGGACGAGCCCGTCGAGGGCGCCCCGACCCCGGGGACCCCGCAGACCGGCCTGGACATCGAGGTCGAGCACTACGTGCTCCCCGAGGGCGCCGCCGACAAGGTCGAGCCCGTCGACCTCGAGTCGGAGATGAAGCGCTCGTACCTGGACTACGCGATGGCCGTGATCGTCGGCCGCGCGCTGCCGGACGTGCGCGACGGCCTCAAGCCGGTGCACCGTCGCGTGCTCTACGCGATGTACGACGGCGGCTACCGCCCGGACCGCGCGTTCAACAAGTCCGCCCGCGTGGTGGGCGACGTGATGGGCAACTACCACCCGCACGGCGACACCGCGATCTACGACGCCCTCGTGCGCCTCATCCAGGACTGGGTCCAGCGCTACCCGCTGGCGCTCGGCCAGGGCAACTTCGGCTCCCCGGGCAACGACGGCGCGGCCGCCCAGCGCTACACCGAGACCAAGATGGCCCCGCTGGCCATGGAGATGGTCCGGGACATCGACGAGGACACCGTCGACATGCAGGACAACTACGACGGCAAGCAGCAGGAGCCCGTCGTCCTGCCCGCCCGGTATCCGAACCTGCTGGTCAACGGCTCCTCGGGCATCGCCGTCGGCATGGCCACGAACATCCCGCCGCACAACATGCGCGAGGTGGCCGCGGGCGTGCAGTGGTACCTCGAGCACCCCGAGGCCACCCGCGAGGAGCTGCTCGAGGCGCTCCTGGCCCGCGTGCACGGCCCCGACTTCCCCACGGGCGCCCAGATCCTGGGCCGCAAGGGCATCGAGGAGGTCTACCGGACCGGCCGCGGCCCCATCACCATGCGCGCCGTGGTCAACGTGGAGGAGATCCAGGGCCGCACGTGCCTCGTGGTCACCGAGCTGCCCTACATGACCAACCCGGACAACCTCGCCGCGAAGATCGCGGAGATGGTGCGGGACGGCAAGATCAACGGCATCGCGGACATGCGCGACGAGACCTCGGGTCGCACCGGCCAGCGCCTGGTGATCGTGCTCAAGCGCGACGCCGTCGCCAAGGTGGTGCTGAACAACCTCTACAAGCACACCGAGCTGCAGTCGAACTTCTCGGCCAACATGCTCGCGCTCGTGGACGGCGTGCCGCGCACCCTGTCCCTGGACGGCTTCGTGCACCACTGGGTGAAGCACCAGATCGACGTGATCGTGCGCCGCACCGCGTTCCGCAAGCGCAAGGCCGAGGAGCGCGCGCACATCCTGCGCGGCCTGCTCAAGGCGCTGGACATGCTGGACGAGGTCATCGCGACCATCCGCCGCTCGGCCTCGGCGGACGTGGCCCGCGAGGCCCTCAAGGAGCTCCTGGACATCGACGACGTCCAGGCCCAGGCCATCCTGCAGATGCAGCTGCGCCAGCTCGCCGCCCTGGAGTCCCGGAAGATCCAGGACGAGTACGACGACCTCATGGCGAAGATCGCCGAGTACAACCGGATCCTGGAGTCCCCGCAGCGTCAGCGCGAGGTCATCTCCGAGGAGCTCGCCGAGATCGTGGCCAAGCACGGCGACGACCGCCGCACCGAGATCATGGCCGGCTTCGACGGGGACATGTCCATCGAGGACCTGATCCCCGAGGAGGAGATGGTCGTCTCCATCACCCGCGGCGGCTACGTCAAGCGCACCCGGATCGACCAGTACCGGTCCCAGGGGCGCGGCGGCAAGGGCGTGCGCGGGGCGACGCTGCGCGGCGACGACGTCGTCGAGCACTTCCTCACCGTGTCCACGCACCACTGGCTGCTGTTCTTCACGAACTTCGGCCGGGTGTACCGCATCAAGACGTACGAGCTGCTCGAGGCCGGCCGCGACGCGAAGGGCCAGCACGTGGCCAACCTGCTCGCGTTCCAGCCGGACGAGCGGATCGCCCAGATCCAGCCGCTCGTGGACTACGGCCGGGCCCCGTACCTCGTGCTCGCCACGCGCGGCGGCCTCGTGAAGAAGACGCCGCTGCTGGACTACGACACGAACCGCACCGCCGGCCTGATCGCCATCAAGCTGCGCGAGGGGGACGAGCTGGTCTCGGCCCGCGTGGTCTCGCCCGACGACGACCTCATCCTGATCTCGCACAAGGGCCAGTCCCTGCGGTTCACCGCCACGGACGAGGCGCTGCGTCCCATGGGCCGTGCGACCTCGGGCGTGACCGGCATGAAGTTCCGCGACGACGACTCCCTGCTGACGATGGATGTGGTGGAGGAGGACGGCTACGTCTTCACCGTCACGGACGGCGGCTTCGCCAAGCGCACCCACGTGGACGAGTACCGCCTGCAGAACCGCGGCGGCCTCGGCATCAAGGTCGCCAAGCTCGTGGACGACCGCGGCGAGCTCGCCGGCGGTCTCGTGGTGCGCGAGGACCAGGAGGTCCTCGTGGTGATGGCCTCGGGCAAGGTGGTGCGCTCCGCCGTCGCCGGCGTGCCGGCCAAGGGCCGCGACACGATGGGCGTGATCTTCGCCAAGCCGGACAAGCGGGACCGGATCGTCGCCGTCACCCTGAACAACGAGCAGGAGATGGAGGCGAAGGCGGACGCCGAGGCCGAAGCGGGGCCGGATGTACCCTTGGACGCAGACATCGACCCGACCGACCCCGTAGCCGCACCGGAGGACGTCCTGACGCAGGACGCCGGTGAGGGTGCAGACGGAGGAGAGCAGTGAGCACGTCCGCGTCGTCGCGTCCCGGCCAGGGGCGGAGCACCGGGAAGGCCGCCGAGCCGCGGTCCGGCCGTCCGGTGCGCAAGGCCAGCGGGTCCTCGCAGGAGGACCTGGTCCGCGCCGTCCCGAAGGCCAAGGTGCGCCGCGCCCGCCTGGTCCTGACCCGGGTGGACCCGTGGTCCGTGCTGAAGCTGGCGTTCCTGCTCTCGGTGGCGCTGGGCATCCTCACGGTGGTGGCGGCGGTGGCGCTGTACTCGCTGTCCGACGTCCTCGGGATCTTCGACAGGGTCAACGACGTGATCGGCACCGTGCTCGGCTCCGAGGCCGGGCGCTACACCGTGGCGTCCCTGGCCCCGCTGAGCACCGTGACCTCGCTGGCCACCGTGCTGGCCGTGGTCAACGTCATCCTGCTGACCGCCCTGGCCACCGTGGCCGCGCTGCTCTACAACCTCTGCGCGAGCCTCGTGGGCGGCCTCGGCGTCACGCTGGCGGACGACTGAGCCGACCCTCGACGACGCCCCGCGCGGATTTGCGCGGGGCGTCGGCGTTCCTGTACAGTCATCTCCTGTTGTGAACGGCGTCAGCCGTGAGCGACGGTGAGGGCGTATAGCTCAGGCGGTTAGAGCGCTTCGCTGATAACGAAGAGGTCCCAAGTTCAAGTCTTGGTACGCCCACTCCCACCACACAGAGCCCCGGTCCGCTGGGGCTCCGTTCGTCTCCGGAGGTCTTCCCATGGGTCGACTGGCACGCGTGGCCCTCGTGGTCGGCGCCGCGGCAGCCGCCTATGGGGCGCGTCTCTGGCGGGAGAACAGTGCGGGGAAGGACGTCTGGGCCACGGCCACGGACGACCTGCCGGAGGACGCCGACGGCGTCGAGCCGGCACCGGAGGACTGACCGGTCCTCACGGGGGCATGGCGCAATTGGTAGCGCACCTGCTTTGCAAGCAGGGGGTTAGGGGTTCGAGTCCCCTTGCCTCCACCGATGAAGGGCCCGGGAGTCGTGAGACCCCCGGGCCCTTCCGCATGTCCGGGGTGGCCGCCGGCGCCGGCACCGTGGGCAGAAACCGGCGACCCGGGGGCTCCTGGGGCACAAACCGCAGGACTTCGGGCCCCGTGGGCAGAAGAGAGGGCGTTTCTGCCCACGGAGGGACGGGGACGGCCTGCCCCGAACCCCCGCCGCCGGACCCGCCCACCGCGCCCGTCGCCGTCGTGCGTGGTGTTGGATGGTCCGGTGAACACCACCATCGAACCCCAGCCCCCCGTCCGGCCCGCCTCTGGGCAGGGCACCCCGGCCTACGCCCGGGTGCCCGCGAGCTACTACGACATCTTCGTGGGCGTCTTCATCGCCCTCCTCATCCTCTCCGGCGTCACCGCGGCCAAGCTCTTCTACGGCCCCACCGTCCCGGTCATCTCGGACCTCTTCTACGACGGCGGCCCCCTCATCTTCGACGGCGGCGCCTTCCTGTTCCCGTTCGCGTACATCGTCGGCGACATCCTCGCCGAGGTGTACGGCTGGCGCCGGGCCCGCCGCGCCATCGTCCTCGGCTTCGCGATGCTCGTGCTCGCCGCCCTCACCTACACGGTGGTCTCCTGGACCACGCCCGTCGAGGGCTTCGAGGTGTGGGACCAGGCCCTCGCGCCCATGCTGCGGATCACCGTGGCCGGCTTCGTCGCGTTCCTCGTGGGCTCCCTGCTCAACGCGTCCATCGTGGTCCGCCTCAAGGAGCGCATGAAGGAACGGCACGTGGCGTTCCGGCTCATCCTCTCCACCGTGGTCGGCCAGTTCTTCGACACCCTGATCTTCTGCACCATCGCCTACGCCGGCACCATCTCGCTGCTGGAACTGGCGAACTACACGGTGACCGGCTTCGCGTACAAGACGCTCGTGGAGATCCTCATCGTGCCGGTGACCCTGCTCGTCATCCGCGCCCTCAAGCGCCGGGAGCCCACCTACCGGGCACCCGGCTTCGAGATCCACCGCGACGACGATCCCGCCCTCGCCCCGGCCGCGTCCCGCTGATCCGCGCGGGCCCCGGTGTCGGCCGCGCCGGGGCCCGTCCGTCGCGCGCACCCCGCCCACGGGCTACCGTCGGTGCCATGGGCAAGGACCTCTTCGAGCACGAGCAGCAGCAGACCCTCAGCCGCGAGCAGGCCGCCGCACGCCTGCGCGACCTCGCCGACCAGCTCTCCCGGCAGAACGAGGTGCGGGTCGAGCACGGCGGCCGCGACGTCGTCGTCACCGTCCCGGACCGCGTGGGCCTCGAGGTGGAGCTCGAGGTCGAGGACGGCGGCGACGCCGAGCTGGAGATCACCCTCAGCTGGTGACCGGCCCCGGGCCGGCCGCCGTCGCCTCCCCGTGCCTCAGAACGTCCAGGGCTCCCCGGGGGCCAGGCGCCGGTAGTCGGTCACGCCCTCGGCGAGCCCCGAGAGCACCCCGTCCACCACGCCCTTGCCGTCCTCGCTGAGGATGCCGTCGTGGATGGGGCGGGTGTGCGTCGCCGCGATGGCCCGCATCTGGTCCACCACGTCCGCGATGCGCAGCCACGGCGCCGCGGCGGGCAGCAGGAGCACCTCGACGTCGGCGTCCGGCACCGTGAACGAGTCGCCGGGGTGCAGCACGGCCCCGTCCACGAGGTAGGACACGTTGACCGGGCGCGGGACCTCGGCGTGGATCACCGCGTGCTCCCCCCCGAGCACCTCCACCCGGAAGCCGGCGGCCTCGAACGTCTCCCCGGGCACGGCCGTGTGCACTCGCCCAGCGTCGAGTCCCGCCTCCGCCAGCGGCCCCGTGAGGTCCCGTGGCGCCCACACGTGCGCCTCCGTGCCGGCCACAGCCCTGGCCAGCTGCTCGGGGACCACGTGGTCCGGGTGGCCGTGCGTCACGAGGACGGCGTCCGCGCCGTCCAGGACCGCCGCGTCGCTGAACGCGCCGGGGTCGAACGCGAGGCGCCGGCCGGCCTTCTCGAGGCGGACGGCCGAGTGGCCGAAGAGGGTCAGGGTCGTGCTCATGCAGATCACTCCTCCGCCCGGCGTCGGGATCCCGGGCGGTCCCAGCCTCCCGCGTGCTCCCGGCGGCGGACAAGGCCCGCGCCCCGTTCGACGGCGACCCACCGGCTCCCGCCCCGACCTGCGCCCGGACGCGCGACGGC
>ERZ501028.107-NODE-107-length-12561-cov-6.097553_pt1 | contig 12561 bp, 10 predicted proteins | sample MGYA00248895_ERZ501028 | MGnify/ENA primary metagenome ERZ501028 (study PRJEB25958, sample SAMN03398576) | human skin metagenome | study: EMG produced TPA metagenomics assembly of the Human Skin Microbiome Metagenome (human skin metagenome) data set.
GAGGGCCCGGCCCGCCGGCTCGGACGCCCAACGCCGCTCGATCTGCTCGGCGGCCGCGGCGGCCGCCTCGACCATCACGGCGTGCAGGCCGGTCTCCAGTGCGGTCTCGACCTCCTCGGGCGGGGCCGGGCGCCCGCGCACCAGGGCGCCGAGGCGGTCCCGCAGCCGGCCGATCGTGGTCTCGACGCCGCGGAAGAACTCCCCCGTACCGACGAAGTCCTGCCAGCGGGAGAGCACCTCGCCGCGCAGCAGCGTGCCGTCCGAGGTGGCCTCGCGGACCCGGCCGACGGCCTGGTCCGTGGAGTCCCCCACGATCCGGGCGAGCAGGTCCGCGGCATGCCGCTGCTCCTCCTCGGCCCGGGCCAGGTCGGCGACGCGGGCGGCCAGCTGGCCCAGCACGCCGTCCACGGTCCGGCGGGCGACAGCGCCGCGCGCCTGGGCGTCGGCGGCGAGGGTCTCGAGCCAGGCGCGCAGGCCCGCGACGTGCTCCTGCGGGAGCAGACCGCGCTCGTCGAAGCGGGTCTCGGGGATCACGTGGATCCGGGCGTCGGCGAGGCCGCGCTCGGTGAGCATGCGCCGCAGGTCCGGGGTGATGTCCTCCGCCGCACCCTCGGGCACGCGACCGAGCACGACGGCCACGGTGATGTCGCGGGCGGCGGCCTCGTCCAGCAGCTGCCAGGGCACGGCGTCGGCGTAGCGGTGCGCCGTCGTCGTGAAGATCCACAGGTCGGCGGCTTCGAGGAGCTGCCGGGCCAGCGCGCGGTTCTGGTCCGCCACGGAGTCGATGTCCGGGGCGTCCACGAGGGCGATGCCCGAGGGCAGTGCGGGCTCGGCCACGAGCGCGACCGTGTCCATCGCGGACTGGTCGGGTTCGACGGGGCCGGCGGCCACGTCGCGGTGCACGCTGACGCGGGCGAGGTCGGGCAGCACCCGCGGGCCCGTGAACCAGTGGGCGTCGGCGGGGTTGTGCAGCAGCAGAGGCTGCCGCGTGGTGGGCCGCAGGGCGGAGGAGCGGGAGACCTCGTGGCCGACGAGCGCGTTCACCAGCGTGGACTTGCCCGCACCGGTGGAGCCGCCGACGACGGCCAGCAGCGGCGCGTCGAGCGAGTCGAGGCGGGGCAGCACGTAGTCGTCGATCTGGTGCAGGGTGCGCTCGCGCTCGGCGCGGTCCTGCCCCGCGGTGACGGTCTCGAAGGGCAGCTCGAGCGCGGCGAGGTGCTCGCGCACGCGGCGGACGGCCGTGTCGACACCGAGGTCTGGGGCGTTCTGATCCGTGTGTGGCACGTGGGCCATCGTCTCACGGGCGCGCGCCGGCCGCCCATCCCGCCGGCCCGGCGGACGGAGACGACGGAAGCCCGGTCCGCAGGGACCGGGCTTCCTGTCACTCGGGTGACCCCAGCGGGATTTGAACCCGCGTTACCGCCGTGAGAGGGCGGCGTACTAGGCCGCTATACGATGGGGCCGTGCGCCACGTCCGAGCGTCTCCGCCCGTGCGCGTTCACTGAGTCCGAAGACTCGCTGGGGTACCAGGACTCGAACCTAGAATGACGGTACCAGAAACCGTTGTGTTGCCAATTACACCATACCCCACTGTCGGTCAAGCATGCCTGACCGATGTGCATCATATTCATGAGCTCGGTGTTCCCGGATCTCTCCGGCAACGAGTAAGAACTCTACACCCTCCGGGCGGCGTGTGCAAAATCGGCGGGTCAGGCCGCCAGCCAGGTCCGCAGCCCGCCGATCGCCCGCATCCGCCAGCATGCGTGCTCCTCGTCCCAGAGCGGCTCCTCCGCCCCGCCGTGGGCGGGGGCGTCGGGGCTCATCCACACCGGGACGAGCCCCGCCGACCGGGCCCCCTCGACGTCGTGACGCAGGCTGTCCCCCACCATGAGGGTGCGTCCCGGGTCCGCGCCCAGGCGGGAGCAGCCGGCCAGGAAGGGGGCCGGGTCCGGCTTCGGGGCCCCGGCCGTGTCCGAGCCGATCAGCACCTCGACCCACTCCAGACCGAGGGCGTCGGCCTTGCCGCGCTGGTAGGTCTCCACGTTGTTCGTGACGATCCCCACGCCACGGCCTGTTCCCCGCACCTCGGCGAGCACGTCGGCGGTCGCGGGGAACAGCGCCCAGTGTCCGCGCACGACCTCTTCGTAGTCGGTGGTCCACAGGCCGTCGAGCGGGGTCGCCGCGTCCTCGGGCGCACCGAGCGCGCGCAGGGCGTCGGCCACGCGGGCCAGCCGCTGCTCCTCGAACGTCAGCTCCCCGGCCACGTAGCGCCCGTAGTGGCCGCCGGCGTCGGACGCGAAGGCCTCGGTGGCCTCGGCCAGCACCGCCGGGTCGACGTCGGCGGCCCCGGCCCACTGCCGACGCACCGTCGCGTCGAACGCGGCGTGCTGGGCGGAGCGCAGATCCAGCAGCGTGTCGTCCAGGTCGAAGAGGACGGCGTCCCAGGCCGGCGGCGCGCTCACGCCCCGGCTCATGCGTCGGCGGGCTGGTCCTGGTCCAGGCCCTGCTCCGCGGCGAAGCGGTCCAGGCGGGCGAGCGCGGAGTCCCGGCCCAGGATCTCGAGCGACTCGAAGAGCGGCGGGGACACCTTGCGGCCGGTCACCGCGACGCGCACCGGGCCGAACGCCTGGCGCGGCTTGAGGCCGAGGCCGTCGATGAGGGCGGCCCGCAGCGCCGCCTCGATGCGCTCGGTGGTGAACTCGTCCTCGGGCAGGGCGGCCAGCGCCTCCCGGGCCGCGGCGACGGCGGCGCCCAGGTCCGCCGGCATGCCCTTGAGGGCGCCCTCGGCGGTCCGGACGTCCCGGTCCGCCGTGAAGAGGAAGGCGAGCATCTCGACGGCCTCGCCGAGCAGCTGCACGCGCTCCTGCACGAGCGGGGCCGCGGCGGTGAGGACCTCCATCTCCCGCTCCGTCAGGTGCTCGCCCACGAGGCCGGCCGCGTGCAGGTAGGGCACGAGACGGTCACGGAAGTCGGCCACGTCGAGCATGCGCACGTGCGTGCCGTTGATCGCGATCGCCTTCTTCTCGTCGAAGCGGGCGGGGTTGGCCAGCACCTTGTGCACGTCGAAGTGCTCCACGAACTGCTGCGGGGTGAAGATGTCCTCGTCCGCGGAGAGGGACCAGCCCAGCAGGCCGAGGTAGTTCAGCAGGCCCTCCGGGATGAAGCCGTTGTCCCGGTGCAGGAACAGGTTGGCCTGCGGATCGCGCTTGGACAGCTTCTTGTTGCCCTCGCCCATCACGTAGGGCAGGTGGCCGAACACCGGCATGTACCGGGCGACGCCGATCGCGTGCAGGGCGCGGTAGAGCGCGATCTGGCGCGGAGTGGACGAGAGCAGGTCCTCGCCGCGCAGCACGTGGGTGATGCCCATGAGCGCGTCGTCCACCGGGTTCACGAGGGTGTACAGCGGCGAGCCGTCCGCGCGGACCACCACGAAGTCCGGCACGGAGCCGGCCTTGAAGGTGATCTCCCCGCGCACCAGGTCGGTGAAGGTGATGTCCTCGTCCGGCATGCGCAGCCGCCAGACCGGCGCGCGGCCCTCGGCCTCGAAGGCGGCGATCTGCTCGTCCGTGAGGTCACGGTCGTGGCCGTCGTAGCCGAGCTTGGGGTCGCGGCCGGCGGCCCGGTGACGGGCCTCCGTCTCCTCGGGGCTCGAGTAGGACGGGTAGATGTGCCCGCCGGCCTTGAGCTTCTCGATCACGTCCGCGTAGATCTGTCCGCGCTGGGACTGACGGTACGGCTCGTGCGGGCCGCCGACCTCGACGCCCTCGTCCCAGTCGATCCCGAGCCAGCGCATCGCCTCGAGCAGCTGCTGGTAGGACTCCTCCGAGTCGCGCTTGGCGTCCGTGTCCTCGATGCGGAACACGAGGGTGCCGCCGGTGTGCCGCGCCCAGCCCCAGTTGAACAGGACCGTGCGGATCAACCCCACGTGGGGGGTGCCGGTGGGCGAGGGGGCGAAGCGCACGCGCACGGGGGTCTCGGCGTCCACCTGGGGGACGTCGGCGAAGGGGGCGGGGGCGTTCTCGGACACGGGAGCGGTGGCGTCAGTCATGATGCCCCGAGTCTACGCGGGGCCCGGACGCCGCCGTCGAGCGCCTGCGTCAGCGGCGGAAGACGGTGGCGAGGACGCCGATGCCCTCGACCTCGGCCTCGACGCGCTGGCCCTCCTGGACCGTCCCGACCCCGCCCGGGGTGCCGGTCAGGATCACGTCGCCGGGCAGGAGGGTGAACATCTCCGAGGCCGCGGCCACGAGCTCGCGGACGCCGAAGACCATGTCCGCGGTCGTGCCGTCCTGGCGGGTCTCACCGTCGAGGCGGGACGTGATGCGCAGGCCGCCGGCCGGCTCCACGTCCAGCTCGGTCTCGATCCACGGGCCCAGCGGACAGGCACCGTCGAAGCCCTTGGCGCGGGCCCACTGCAGGTCGGTGCGCTGGGCGTCGCGGGCGGTGAGGTCGTTGCCCACGGTGTAGCCGAACACGACGTCGTCCACGCGGCTCACCGGCACGTCCTTGCAGATGGTGCCGATGACGACGGCGAGCTCGGCCTCGTAGGAGACCTCGTCCGACCAGCTGGGCAGGGTCACGGGCTCGTTCGGCCCCACGACGGCGGTGTTCGGCTTGAGGAAGAACTGCGGCGAGGCGGGGACCTCGTTGCCGAGCTCCTTCGCGTGGTCGGCCCAGTTGCGGCCGACGCCCACGATCTTCGAGCGCGGGATGATCGGGGCCACGAGACGCACATCCTCGAGGCGGTGCGTGGTGCCGGTGGGCTGGATCCCGTGGAAGAACGGGTCGCCCTGCAGGGCGGTGATGCTCAGCTCGGAGGGGTCGGCGTCGGCCGGGCCCTCCACGATGCCGTAGGTCGGTTCGGCCTGGTCCACGAAACGGGCGATGCGCATGGCCGCCAGCCTAGTGGGTGAGCGGCGGGCGCCGTCGCCGGGCACCCCAACCCGATGCCGGCCCCGCTGACGCCGCGAGCCAGACGATTCGGCCGCGCCCGACGGCGTGAGAAGACCGATTCGTCTGGCTCGCGGGCGGATTCGTCTGGCTCAGCGCGGCGCGGCGCGGTGCGGGGCGGGTCGAGACCGCTCAGCAGCAGCGGCTGCCCGGATTGGCCTCCTGGCGCGCGTACTCGGCCCGCCAGAACTCCCGCTCGGTCATCGGCGCGCGCTCCGGATGGTGGGCCCGGTGGTGGGCCACGTACGCGTCGTACTTCCCCTCTCCGGAGAGCTGGCGGACCCACCAGCGCGCCCGGGCCCACACCCCGGGCCGAGACGGGCCGGCCGGGCCCTCCGCGGTGGAGGGCCCGGCCGGCGTCGCGCGCGGATCGGCCACGTCAGTGACCCCGCACCGGCTGCCGGTCCGCCGGCAGGGCGTCCCACTGCCGCTGCAGCTCCTTCTCCTCGGCCGTGGCGAACAGCCCGGCCGGGGCGAAGCGCTGCGAGGGCACGTACGGGTCCTGGTGGTCGATGACCTCGGTGCCGCGGAAGGCGCGCACCGTGGCGAGCACCGACGTCGTGATGACGATCAGCGCCAGCACCAGGAAGACGATGGAGAGCGTGCCCTGGATGGCCGTGTTCCGGACCACGGCCTCCATGGCCGGCACGGACTTCGCGGCGCCGAAGCTCGTCTTCCCCGCCGCCAGCGCGTCCTGGAACGCGCGATGCTGCGCCCAGTAGCCCACCGCCGGGATGGAGGAGAAGATCTTCTGGAACGACGCCACGGTGGTGACCACGGTGATGAACGCCAGCGGCAGCGCCACGATCCACAGGCCCCGGAAGTCCCGGCGGCGCGCGACGATCGTCAGGACGACGGCGAGCGCGATCGCCGCGAGCAGCTGGTTGGCGATGCCGAACAGCGGGAACAGCGTGTTGATGCCGCCCAGCGGATCGGTGACGCCCATGATCAGCACGGCGCCCCACGCGGCCACCATGATGGCCGTGCAGACCCACGCGCCCACGCGCCACGAGGTGTCCTTGAAGCGCGGGACCACGTTGCCCAGGGAGTCCTGCAGCATGAACCGGGCCACGCGGGTGCCGGCGTCGACGGCGGTGAGGATGAACAGCGCCTCGAACATGATCGCGAAGTGGTACCAGAAGCCCATGAGCGCGTCGCCGCCCACGAGCTGGCCCATGATGTGCGCCAGGCCGACCGCGAGGGTGGGGGCGCCGCCGGTGCGGGAGACCACGGTCTCCTCGCCCACGAGGTCGGCCAGGTGGGTCAGGTCCCCGGGGGCGAGGTTCACCCCGGCCAGGCCGAGGCCCATGACGAAGTCGGCGGCGGTCTCCGGGGTGCCGCCGGTGAGGGCGGCCGGGGAGTTCATGGCGAAGTAGATGCCGCGGTCGAGCGAGACGGCGGCCACGAGCGCCATGATGGCCACGAAGGCCTCCATGAGCATGCCGCCGTAGCCGATGAAGCGGGTCTGGCGCTCCTTCTCCACCATCTTGGGCGTCGTGCCCGAGGCGATCAGCGCGTGGAAGCCGGAGAGCGCACCGCACGCGATGGTGACGAACAGGAACGGGAACAGCGAACCGGGCCACACCGGGCCGGTCTGGCCCGAGGCGAACTCGGAGAACGCGGGGGTGCCGATGCGCGGCTGCACGACGACGATGGCCAGCGCGAGACCGGCGATCACGCCGATCTTCATGAAGGTGGACAGGTAGTCGCGCGGCGCGAGCAGCAGCCACACGGGCAGCACGGCCGCGACGAACCCGTAGATGATCACGGCCCAGGCGATGGTGGTGCGGTCCAGGGTGAACAGGGCCGCGCCCCACTCGGTCCCGGCCACCCAGCCGCCGCCGATGATGGCCGCCAGGAGCAGGACGAACCCGATCACGGAGATCTCGGTGATGCGGCCCGGGCGGATCCAGCGCAGGTACACGCCCATGAAGAGCGCGATCGGGATGGTCATGGCCACGGAGAACACGCCCCACGGGGACTCGCCCAGGGCGTTGACCACCACGAGGGCCAGGATGGCCGTGATGATCACCATGATCAGCAGGGTCGCGACGATCGCGGCGGTGCCCCCGACGCGGCCCAGCTCGTCCCGGGCCATCTGGCCGAGCGAGCGGCCGCCGCGGCGCATCGAGAAGAACAGGACGAGGTAGTCCTGGACCGCGCCGGCCAGGATCACGCCGACGATGATCCAGATGGTGCCGGGCAGGTAGCCCATCTGCGCGGCGAGCACGGGGCCCACGAGCGGACCGGCGCCGGCGATGGCCGCGAAGTGGTGGCCGTAGAGCACGCGGCGGTCGGTGGCCACGTAGTCCCGGCCGTCGGCCCGGTACTCGGCCGGGGTGGCGCGGGTGTCGTCCGGGTGGACGATCATGCGCTCGACGTACTTCGAGTAGAAGCGGTAGCCGATCGCGAACGTCGCCACGGCGGCGAACACGAACCAGATCGCGTTGATCGTCTCGCCGCGGTGCAGGGCGAGCATGGTCCAGGCGACGCCGCCGAGCAGGGCGACGGCCACCCAGACGGCGATCTTCACGGGCGTCCAGCGGGGCCGGCCGGCGGCCTCGGTGGGCGGGAGGTCTTCCGGCGTCGTGGCCGGGAGTGGGGCGCCCTCGGCGGCCGCGGAGGAGCGGTGCGAGCTCACGGGGGTCTCCGTTCGTGGGGTGGGGTCAGACGAGGCGGTGCAGCCAGCCGTGGCGGTCCTCGACGCGCCCGGTCTGGATGCCCTCGAGCTCGGCGCGGATCTTCAGGGTCACGTCGGTCCCGCCGGCGGACTCGATCACGTCGTCGCCGTCGAGCAGACGGCCGATCGGGGTCACGACGGCGGCGGTGCCGCACGCGAAGACCTCGGTGATCTCGCCCGAGCGGACGCCCTCGGCCCACTCGGCGAGGGTGACGCGACGCTCCTCGACGGTCAGGCCCATGTCCCGGCCGAGCTGGAGGATCGAGGAGCGGGTGACGCCCTCGAGGATCGTGCCGGTGAGCGCCGGGGTGACGAGCCGGCCGTCGGCGTGCACGAAGAACACGTTCATGCCGCCGAGCTCCTCGATCGCGTCGTCGTGGTACTGGTCGAGGAACACGACCTGGTCGGCGCCCTTGGCCGCGGCCTGCAGCTGGGGCAGCAGCGAGGCGGCGTAGTTGCCGCCGGTCTTGGCCGCGCCCGTGCCGCCCTTGCCGGCGCGGGCGTAGTCGCGCGAGACCCAGATGGTCACCGGCTTGAGCTCGCCGCCGAAGTAGTTGCCGGCCGGGGAGGCGATCACCATGTACCGCACCTGCCGGGCCGGGCGGACGCCGAGGAACGCCTCGGAGGCGAACATGAAGGGGCGCAGGTAGAGGGACTGGCCCGGGCCGGTGGGCACCCAGGCCCGGTCCGCCTCGAGCTGGGCCCGCAGCGAGCCGAGGAACAGCTCCTCGGGCAGCTCCGGCAGGGCCAGGCGGCGGGCGGAGCGGTTCAGGCGGGCCGCGTTGGCCTCGGGACGGAACGTCCACACCGACCCGTCCTCGTGCCGGTAGGCCTTCAGGCCCTCGAAGATCTCCTGGCCGTAGTGCAGCACCGCGGCCGAGGGGTCCAGGGACAGCGGTCCGTAGGGCTCCACGCGGGCGTCGTGCCACGCACCCCCGTCCTCGTCCCAGGTCCAGTCGATCGAGACCATGTGGTCCGTGAAGACGTTGCCGAAACCGGGGTCCTGGAGGATCTCGACGCGCTGCTGATCGGACATCGGGGACAGATGCGGTTGCCGCGTGAACACGGTCTCGGACACGGTGGGATCACTCCTCGTGACGGGTGACGGATGGGGACGGCTCCGGTGCCGGGCACGACGCGCGGGGGCCACGGCGCCGGGCGTGGCACACGCCACAGGCCGTCGCCCCATCCTAGACCCGGCGTCGACGCGCCGGGCCCGCGCGTCAGACCCGCGCGACGACGTCGGCGCCCACCTCGGCGGTGGTGCCCCGCGCGCCGTCCACCCGGTCCTTCAGGTGCGCCCACACCGCGGTGCGCACGCGCGCCGCGGCGCCGGTCTCGCCCACGTGCTCGAGCAGCAGGGCGGCGGAGAGGATGGCGGCCACGGGGTCGGCGATCCCCTGGCCCGCGATGTCCGGAGCGGAGCCGTGGACCGGCTCGAACATCGACGGCGCCGTGCCCTCGACGTTGATGTTGCCGGAGGCGGCGAGCCCGATGCCGCCGGTCACGGCGGCGGCGAGGTCCGTGATGATGTCCCCGAACAGGTTGTCCGTCACGATCACGTCGAAGCGGGCCGGGTCCGTCGCCAGGAAGATCATGGCGGCGTCGACGTGCATGTAGTCCCAGGTGACCGCGGGGAAGTCGGCCGCCACGGACTCCACGGTGCGGCGCCACAGGTGGCCGGCGTGGACCAGGACGTTGTGCTTGTGCACGAGCGTGAGGCGCTTGCGCTCGCCCGCGTCGGCGCGACGGAAGGCGTCCTCGACGACGCGGCGCACGCCGAACGCCGTGTTCACGGAGACCTCCGTGGCGATCTCGTGCGGGGTGTCCACGCGGATCGCACCGCCGTTGCCCACGTACGGCCCCTCCGTGCCCTCGCGCACCACGGTGAAGTCGATCTCGCCGGGCGCGGCCAGGGGGCTGACGGCGCCGGGCAGCAGGGTGGCCGGGCGCAGGTTCACGCCGTGGTCCAGCGCGAAGCGCAGCTTGAGCAGCATGCCGCGCTCGATCAGCCCGGACGGGATGCGCTCGTCCCCGGGCGCGGCACCCACGGCCCCGAACAGGATCGCGTCGTGGCGGCGCAGGGACTGAAGGACCTCGTCCGTGAGCGCCTCGCCGGTCTCGAGCCAGTGCTCCGCACCCAGCGGATACGGGGTGAGCCGGGCCTCCGGACGCCCCTCGGCACGCAGCGCCGCCTGCAGGACGGCGGCGGCCTGGTCGGTGACCTCGGGGCCGATGCCGTCGCCGCCGATGACGGCGATGTCCAAGGGGTCTGCGGAGCTGCGTGTGGTCTCGGTCATGGCCCTCAGGCTACGCGCGGCACGCGTGAGGACCACATCGTGTGACACCCGGTCTCACCCTCCGGACGGACTCAGTCCTCCGCGGGCTCCTCGTGGCGCGGGAAGACCGGCTGCGGTGCGGGCAGCGGAGTGCCGGGGATCAGGTCCTCGTGGAAGGCGGCGAAGGACCGCGGGCCGGAGCCGGACGCGCCGGTGCCCGTCGCCGACGGCCCCAAGGTCGTTTCGCTGGATCAGTTTCGCAAGAAGTGATCCCGGCGGATCAGCGGCGCGGAAAGCTCCACACCATGATCCGCTCGCGCTCGCCTTCGAACCGCTCCACGATCAGCCGCGCCACTTGCGCGTCGTCGTGGAACAGGTACCCCTTGATGGCGTCCAGGATGGCCTTGGCCAGATTGTCGAGGTCCATGATCGGCGGCTCGCCGACGTGCTCCATCCGGATCTCGACCACGTGGTCGCCCCAGGACGGCCGCGCGCCGCGCCACTCCTTGCGCATGAATTCATAGATCAGCGGCTTGTAGTATTTCGCCTGGGTGGTCAGGCCGTCGACAGTGATCTCGACGGCGTCGCCGTTCTCGCGGGCTCGCACCTTGCCCGCGCCGATCCAGCCGGTGGTCATCGTGACGGCCTCGCCTTGCCCTGCATGGCTCTCGTGCTACACGCCTCGTCACATCACCGCCACGCCTGAAGTCGAGCCCGTACGATGAGCAACGTCCGCACCGAAACCGACACCTTCGGCCCGATCGAGGTCGCCGCCGACCGTTATTGGGGCGCGCAGGCTCAGCGCTCGCTGGGCAACTTCAAGATCGGCTGGGAGAAGCAGCCTTTGCCGATCGTGCGCGCGCTGGGCATCGTCAAGCGGGCGGCCGCCGAGACCAACATGGCGCTGGGCAAGCTGGACTCCGGTGTCGGCGACGCCATCGTCAAGGCGGCCGACGAGGTCATCGAGGGCAAGCTGAACGACCACTTCCCGCTGGTGGTCTGGCAGACCGGTTCCGGCACCCAGTCGAACATGAACGCCAATGAGGTCATCTCGAACCGCGCCATCGAGATGCTGGGCGGCGAGATGGGCTCCAAGACGCCCGTCCACCCCAACGACCACGTCAACATGAGCCAGTCGTCCAACGACACCTACCCCACGGCCATGCACGTCGCCTGCGCCGAGGAGGTGGTGCACCGGCTGGTTCCGGCGCTCCAAACCCTGTGCAACGCCCTCAACGACAAGGCCGAGGCGTGGAAGGACATCATCAAGATCGGCCGCACCCACACCCAGGACGCCACGCCGCTGACGCTGGGGCAGGAGTTTTCGGGCTATGTTCAGCAGGTCGAGAACGGCATCGAGCGGATCGAGCAAACCCTGCCCAAGCTGATGCAACTGGCGCAGGGCGGCACCGCCGTCGGCACCGGGCTGAACGCGCCCGTCGGCTTCGCCGAAGGGGTGGCGGACAAGATCGCCTCCATCACCGGCCTGCCCTTCACCACCGCGCCCAACAAGTTCGAGGCCCTGGCTGCCCACGACGCCATGGTCTTCACCCACGGCGCGATCAACACGGTCGCCGCCAGCCTGTTCAAGATCGCCAACGACATCCGCTTCCTGGGTTCAGGCCCGCGTTCCGGCCTGGGAGAGCTGGCGCTGCCGGAGAACGAGCCGGGCAGTTCCATCATGCCGGGCAAGGTCAACCCCACCCAGTGCGAGGCCCTGACCCAGGTGTGCGTGCAGGTGTTCGGCAACAACGCGGCGATCACCTTCGCCGGCTCGCAGGGCCACTTCGAGCTGAACGTCTTCAATCCGGTCATGGCCTACAACTTCCTGCAGTCGGTGCGGCTGTTGGCCGACGCGGCGGTCAGCTTCACCGAGAACTGCGTGGTGGGCATAGAGCCTCGCATCGACAATATCGAGCGGGGCTTGAACAACTCGCTGATGCTGGTGACGGCGCTGAACGGCAAGCTGGGCTACGACGCCTGCGCCAAGATCGCCAAGACCGCGCACAAGAACGGGACCACCCTGCGCGAGGAGGCCGTCGGCGGCGGCTATCTGACGGACGCCGAATTCGACGAAGCGGTGCGGCCGGAGAAGATGATCTCTCCGCAGTAACCGGCTGTAAAACGAAAAAGGCCCCGCCGGTCGCCGGCGGGGCCTTTTGCATTCCGGAGAGAGAGCCGCTTAGTGCTTCTCTGTCCAGCGTTCCTTGGCCTCGTCCTTGGTGATCGACAGGTGGACGTGCTTGTCGTCCACGCGCTGGACCCAGGAGACCGGGATCAGGTGGTGCTTGAAGCCGCCGGCGATATCAAGCTTGGCCAGTTCGATCTGATCGCCCAGCACATGATCGACGCGACCGACGTGACCGCCGTCCGAGCCCAGCACTTCCAGGTGTTCCTTGATGTCGGCCGAGTTGATCATGAGGGTTCCTCGCGTTGATGCGCCATGGCAGATTGCCTGCGGGAACAACGCGCCCGGGCCCTTGCGGTTTCGGTATGGAGGAGCACGCCGCATGGGCGAGGTCGTGAACCTGAACCAGGCCCGCAAGATAAAGGCGCGTGCTGACGACAAGGCGCGCGCCGCCGCAAACCGCGCCGCCCACGGCCGCAGCCGCGCCGAGCGCAAGCAGGCGGAGGCGGACAAAGCGCGCCTCT